>Ga0183095_10831_pt1 | contig 53623 bp, 50 predicted proteins | sample BioMet4_FD_130346 | JGI IMG/M metagenome (GOLD analysis project Ga0183095, IMG submission 130346) | Microbial communities from bioreactor (seeded with sewage sludge) at LBNL, California, USA - Biofuel metagenome 4 (v2) (version 3) | ecosystem: Engineered > Bioreactor > Anaerobic > Unclassified ...
GTGTTCAAAGAACATTGAGCCAGGTCTCAAGAAAAAGTCTGGTGGCGATAACGCGGTGGTCACACCCGTTCCCATCCCGAACACGGAAGTTAAGCACCGCAGTGGTGAAGGTAGGCTCTCGAGAGAGGACCGAGAATAGCACGCTGCCGGGCTTTTTCTTTTATGGGGGTTCTTCTTCATCGAAGAGCCTCCTTTTTTCGTTCCACGGGGGATTTGCTAGGGATATCTCCTTTGTAGGCCTTCTTTTTTCCTTTGTATTTGGGATCGTGATCGGACTTTTTTTCTTCCTTTTTGACTCGCGGGAAACTAGCGGTCGCTATTTTCTTTTCAAAATAATTCACATTATATCGGAATAATCGGTTAAACCTAAACAAAACGTGCCAATCATTAGCGTGCATTTATACTTCTTCCGTGCTTAAATATGACCCCAAGAAGGTTTCTGTTATGGAAAAACGACGTTACATCGGAGTTGCCTGCACGATTATTTCCGAAATTTTCGGAATGGCGTATTTGATCACGAATTTTATTTCGCTGCCTTTCGACGCTGACAGCGCCGCCCTTTTGACTAAGACCTGCCTCCAGCTTATTCTGGTCGTCTTTATGCTGATTGGCTTCTTCGCCAATCGAACCCGGTTGCTTTTTGGCACCGTTCTTGTTTCGATGGTTTACAACGGCCTTTCCTATTTTATGGGCGATGTTGAAGACACCTATCCTATGGACACTCTTTTTGCCCGGTATGGCTGGGGTGATGCGACGTATATGATGGTTTATGCCGCGGTGGATTTCGTTTGGATCATCGGCGTCATTTTGGTCTTCGCGGCGACCTTCGCCAAAGCTACCCGCAAACTGATTGATTCCTCGATCATCATCTTCTTTTCCTTAGGAACGGTTCTTTTATTGAATATTATTTTCGCGGCGGTCGGAATGGCCCAAGATGCCAGTAGCGATGCCTCAGGGATTATCGGCTGCATCGGGGATGGTTTTACGCTTTACGCCTACGCGTTAGCGCTCGGCTTTGCGTTCAACAAAGAAAAAGCGGTTGTCGACGATGGCATTTCTCCGAATGGCCCGAGCGATCTCGTTTGAGTTTCGCTGAAGTTTGCTATAATGGGGGCCATGGATAAATTCATTCTGAAAAAACTCGGGGCTTTCAGCGTCGTGGGTCGAGAAGGCTCAACCAAGACTTCATCGACGATCGTCGCCGAACTCTGGGATCAAGCCGAAAAAGGGATCAGCGATGTTTTGCCTTCCCTCAAGATGCGGAACATCTTTCCGATTTATTGGGGATTAATGAGTGATTTCTCCCGCTCTTTCAAACCTTGGGAGAACGATTATAGCGAAGGGCTTTATCTCGCGGGCTTCGAGCTCGCCGACGACCGTTTGATCCCGCCGCCTGGCTGGGTCAAATGGGATGTGCCCGCCCAAGTCTATCTCACTTTGGCCTCCGAAGGCGATTATCGGGACACCTTACAAGAAGGGCTGAAGCTCATCAAAGATCATGGCTATGTCCTTTCTGGCGCGATCTTCGATCATGGCGAAGAAGGGAAAATGTTTCTTTATTTCCCCGTCGAAGTGGCTTCCTAAAACGTTCGCTCATTAAAAAAGACTGGCCCGGCCAGTCTTTTTGTTTTATTGGATCGAATCGACCAGACTTGTCAGCGAAGTGCGGTTGTAGAAATCGCTGATTTTGCTGAGGGGATAATCTGGGGCTACCCCTTGATCGATGTCGTAAAAGGAACCATTGAAGACGCGGCAAAGGGTACGCTGCGAAGAAATGGTGAGGTAAGTGCCGGTCGCGCTCACGAGTGGCTGGACGTTGCAGGCGCCGCCACCGGAGTTTTGACCTATGAGGGCCACTTGGCCAGAGTTCTTGAAGAAGGAAGGAACAAGGTTGCCGCTCGAGAAACTCGAAGGCGAGATGAGACAATAGAGATTTTTGCCTTGGAGGGTGTCTTTTTCATCAAAGACATGATCGAGGTTGACATCGGCGCGGTAGAGCGTGGTGGCAAGGGCTCCGGTGGCGGCACTTTGGGCGCTAAGATCCGCCTCGCCTAAAAACCAAGCCAAGGTATAAATAGCGGCCCGACTATCGCCGCCGGTATTGGCCGAGAGATCGAGGACGACGTTTTTGATGGCGCTATTGCTCGTGATTTGCTGATGAGCGTAGGCGCAAATGCCAAAAGTATCCGCTGCCTCAGCCGTCGGGGCTTTGCTGTAGTAATCCTCGCTGGCGGACGTAAAGGAATTAAAACTGACATAAGCGGTATCCCCGATGACTTGATAGATAGGGCAACCTTCAGGGAAGGCCGCGGCTTGAGCCGCAGCCATCGTTTTAAACGCGGCCATTTTCGTTAAATAAGAAGGACTCCCATAGGTGGTCATCCCCTCACCTCGGGCGGGAGTCGAGTCCTTGCCCGCGAAAGGTGAATTACCGGCGAAGTTCGAATGGAAATCGGCCAAAACCGCATAGACCAATTTCTCGTAGTCGATATCTTGAGCCTTCGGATCGGTTCCTAAGAAATCCGTTTTAAAGCCATTTTGGCTGAAAAGGGTATCGAAATCACTGATTCCATGCTGCTTCTTAAGGCCATAAAGGTGGTCGAGCGTGAAACAAAGTTCGTGGTAGGAGAAGGCGGCAAGTTCGGCACTGATGGCTTTGGGCGTCACCTGATAATAGGTGTCAGAGAGGTCGCCATAGGAGCCTGCTCCAGGGAAAAGGAAGACGGATTCGCCGTTGAAGGCGAGAGTAGGCATAAAGGTGGCAAAGAAGAAATCCGAAGCCATCGTGAGCGGCAAATAGCCTTGATTCCCTTGATAATAGAGAGCGATGTCATAATCCTTGGGCGTCAAAACCAACTGGGCCCCAGGGCGGTAAAAGCCTTTGCCGGTTTGTCTTTGGAGATATTCATATTGGTTATTGGCGTTCAGATCATTTGAAGGATCCATGTCGAGCCCGTTTGCGGCACAAGGAAGCGAGGAGAAAAGATCGTAATCGGAAAAGGTGACGGTCCCTTTGGCGAAGTCAAAAGAGCAACTTGCTTTATTTTCCCGGGTTAGGGTGATGACTTTGCCCGAACTTGTTTTGCTTAAAACGTAGCCCGCGTCGCCGGAATCTTTCATCATGTTTTCTAACAGACTTTTGAGCGTGTCGAGAGAAACATAAGGGACGTCTTTGACGCCGTTAAAGAAACTGAGGTTAATCGTCGTTTTCTCAGCCAATGAGCTTTGATAATAAGGATAATCCGAATTTTCTTGAGAAATTTGATCGCTTTTTCCGCAGGCGCCCAAGGCGAATGCCGCCAAGAAGGCCAAAGATAAAATCATTTGCTGTCGTTTCATTGTTTTTCCTCAAAACCTCACAGGTTTCATTGTCCTAGGCATTATAGCAAAGAAAAAATTAGCTCCGAGTCTCCTCTTTTTCTCCTCTTTTTCTTTCCTCTTCTTTTTCAAATGGTTCTCTAGGCACAAAACCGCTGCTTTATTCGGATAGAAACCCTGGGGCTCTTAGCGACGGTGTTTTCGTTAAGAAAAATTTTATAGTTGGCGAATAACGGGGCATTCATGGGCGGTTTCCCTTCGCTGGGCTTGCGAAAAAATGCAAATAGTTGCATAAGTTTGCAAACATGTGCAAAATACCCTTGCGAAAGCGAGGTGAGGCCATGAAAATCACATGGTTTGATGCCAAAGAAAGGCAAGGACAAGCGGCGTTGACGGCGAGTTACATCACCCTCAATAGCGAGGCTTGCGTTCCCTTCGAGTACGCTTATAAGGTTCAAGTCGGCGTCGATGAAAACAAAAACGTGGTAATCGCGCCTTTGTCCAAAGAAAGGGTTTTGCGGGGGGATTTGGATGAATATCAGCTCCAAGACATCGCGTTGAAAAAGAGTTACGCCCGAATCTGTTCGCGCGAGCTCATGCGCCGGATCGCAGAAAAGACGGGAATCACGCTTTCTGAGAGTGCGGCTTCTTACGAGACGGAATGGAATGAAAGCGAGAATTTACTTCTCATTAAGACGGGAAAGGGGGACCATTAGGCTTATGGATATCGAAAACTGGATGTGGGCGATATGGTTGGCAATCTTCGTGATTGCCCTTGTGATCGAAGCCATCGGGACGGACCTCGTCAGCATTTGGTTCGCCGCTGGGGCCTTGCTCGCTCTTGTCGTCGGCTTTATCCCCGGGGTGACCTGGTGGATCGAAATCATCATCTTCTTCGTCGTTTCGATTGCGACCTTGCTCTGTTTCCGCCCTTTGGTGCACCGTTACATGCGGCGCGATCTCATCAACAGCAATATCGATGAGATCAAAGGGAAGAAGGGGCTTCTCGTCGAAAAGATCGATCTCTTGCATCATGGGGTCTGCAAGATCAACGATGTTCGCTGGACGGCAATCGCTCAGAACGAAAAAGACAAGATCCCGGCCGGTGCCACCGTCGAAGTATTGGCGGTCTCCGGCAATAAGTTGATCGTTAAAGCGGTGGAAGACACCGAGAAAGAGGAAAAACAATGAATCCTGGAATTATTGCGGTTATCGTCGTCTCCGTCGTCTTATTCGTTTTGATTCTTATCGCGATCTGCAACATCCGCATCATCAAACAAACCGATAAGGCCATCGTCGAACGTTTGGGCGCCTACCACGAAACTTGGGGCGTGGGCATCCATTGGCTGGTCCCGTTCGTCGATCACATCAGCAAAGTGATTTCGATGAAAGAGCAGGTCAAAGATTTTGATCCGCAATCGGTCATCACCAAAGATAACGTTACGATGCAAATCGACACCGTCATCTTCTTCCAAGTGACGGATAGCAAACTTTATGCCTATGGCGTCGAAGATCCGATCGCCGCGATTGAATATCTCTCGGCGACCACCCTCCGCAACATCATCGGTGACCTCGATCTCGACGCCACCTTGACTTCGCGCGACATCATCAATGACAAGATGCGGCAGATCCTCGACGAAGCGACCGATCCTTGGGGCATCAAGGTCAATCGGGTCGAAGTCAAAAACATCTTGCCGCCGCAAGATATCCGCGAGGCGATGGAACGCCAGATGCGGGCTGAGCGGGAAAAGCGGGAGAAGATTCTCCTTGCCGAAGGCGAGAAGCAGTCGGCGATTCTGATCGCCGAAGGCAAAAAAGAGTCGATGATTCTCGATGCCGAGTCGCAAAAGCAAGCCAAGATCCTTCAGGCCGAAGGCGAAGCAGAGAGCATGCGCAATCTCAAATCCGCCGAAGCCGATGGCATCAAGATGGTCCGGGAAGCCGAAATGGAAGGTCTCAAAGACCTCAAAGCGGCCGAAGCGGATCAATCGGTCTTGACCCTTCGTTATTACGAAGCTTTAGCGAAAGTCGCTGATGGCCAAGCCACGAAGATCATCATCCCCTCGGAGATGGCGAATGTCGCGAGCGTTGCTACCTCAATTGCTGAAGTCATTAAAGATCCGAAAGAAAAAGCCGCCCTGAAGAAATAAGCCTTTGAGGGGGCCTGAAGAAGTTCAGGTCCCCTTTTCTTTGCCTTATTGTCCAGGAAAGAAACGGTTTACGGTAATGGATTCTTTTTGCCTTATGCGCCTATTTTGCTTATATTATTTAACGATAAAACAACGAATCGAGGGGCCATGACGAGAAGAGGATTCCAACGCATTCAAAATTTCTTTCTCCTTCATCCGCGGAGCGAAGACTTTTTGGTGGCGTTTCTTTTTGCCACTATGGTGTGCTTTTTGACGAGTTGCAGTCTTTCGCCGCTATACCCTCTCAACAATTACGATTACATGAACGTGGATTCAAACCTCTTCCGTTACGAGGCATCGCTCTGGCTTGCGGGAAGGACGCCCTATTTGGATTTCTACGACCATAAAGGGCTTTATCACGTCGCGGTTGACGCCTTGGGTCTTTTGATCGGGGGCGGGAGCCGCTATGGGATTTTTGCTTTAGAGATCCTCGTCTCTTGCCTTAATCTTTATTTCTTGGCGCGGTCGGTTCGCCTTATCGAGGGCAATGATTGGCGCTATCGCCTCTTTGCCGATTTATTTTATGGGCTCTTATTCGCGATTTTGGCTCAAGGCAATAGCGAGGGCGAATGGATTTTGCCTTTTACGACGCTCTTCGTTTACTTTTATCTTCGAGGGCTTGTTCTTGAACGTCCGAGCTCGTTTGTTTGGGGTTCGTTTTTTATGGGCCTTAGCGTGGGGCTGGCGCTTAATTCAAGGCCGCTTGATGCCATTTGGGGCGGGATGGGCGCGGTTTATTATGTCGTTCAGTATGCTCGGAAAAAGAGCAAAATTTCAGCTTTATTTGCGAATATGGGCATCGCGATACTCGGCTGTTTGATCCCCTTTGCCATAATTTACCCTTTGGCCGTTCAGGGGGGTTACTTGAACACGATGTTTGATGCGATTTTCGTGACCTCGAGCCATTATTGGGTCCGCCATTGGAGCGAGTTCAATGGCTACGCTTTCACGAATCGCCTCTTGTGCGTGTTGGCTTTTGTTTATGCTCTCCTTGGCCTCAGGGAGTTCCGGAAAAAGAAATTCAGCGGCCTTGCCTATGACCTGGGAGAGTATTTCTTGGTGATGGCCCTTGGCGCGAGCGTCCTTTATTTCTTCGTGGCTGGCTATTTTCATTATTTCCAAAGCGGTTTCACTTTTGTGATCTTGGCTTTTGAATATTCGCTCCGGCTTTTCCCGCTCAAAGCGGAACATCAAGAAAAATGCCGAAAAAGGATTTCGCTTTTTATGGGTGTGGCGATTACCACGTTTTCTTGTCTTTATCTCATCGGCTATTATACGGTCGGTTTCTTTGACTTTTCCTATGCCCATAGCGAAATGATATTAACGAGTTTAGAGGAAAACGTGCCGGATTCGGCTTGGCAAGAAGGCAAGGTCTTCGCCATCGATTGCGATCCTTCCGTTTATCTTGATGGAAATACGGTTGTGCAGGAACGTTACTGCGCCTTCACGTATTGGTGGAATCAGGATAATTCCAGCGTCGCGAAAGAAGTTCAAGAGTATTTGTTGAGCGAAAAGCATCCCGATTACCTTCTCGTCGGTAACGCTGACGCCGCGCTTGATCACGATTATGACGCCATTATCGCCGCCCATTACGAAACGCTTGTCGCGGAGAATTCCGCCTTCCGAATTTACCGTTACGTCAGCTGAGGCCAACCTTTTGTTGGGAAAGCCTTCGTTACACTTTTTGCTTTCTGCGCGCGTAGGTGCGATAATAGCCGAACTAGGGGCAACGAATTTTCACACTCTTTCATTATGGTCATTGATAAATCAACTCCGTATGGCGCCATCAACGTTTCGATGGAAGCCATCGCCAATGTCGCCGGCGAAGCGGCCCTCGAAGTCTATGGGGTCGTTGGTTTGGCCAGCAAAAATTCGCTTCGCGAGAACATTAACGAACTCTTAAAGAAAGACGATTACATCAAAGGCGTTTACTGCAAAAAAGTGAAAAACGCTTATGAAGTGGACGTCTATGTCGCGGTGGCTTATGGGGTCAAAATCACCGAAGTCATCTCGGAGCTGCAGAAAAAAGAAACCTACGTCCTCGAGAAGACCTTCCAGATTCCGTTCAAGAAGGTCAACGTTTTCGTTCAAGACATTAAGGAAATCGAATAGTCAAAATGAAAAGCATTAATGGTCAACAATTAAAACAGTTGTTCCTTTCCGGAGCCAATAATCTTTATAACCATTACCCCGAAATCGATCAGCTCAACGTTTTCCCGGTCCCCGATGGGGATACCGGCATGAATATGAACCTCACCTTGACCTCCGGGGCCAAAGAGATTCAAAACAAGAATGACGAATCCTGTTCGAGCATCGCCAGCGCCTTCTCCAAAGGTCTTCTGATGGGTGCGCGAGGCAATTCCGGCGTCATCACCTCGCAGATCTTCCGCGGCATCGCCGAAGGCATGAAAGACAAAGACGAAGTCAATGTCAGTGAGCTTTCCGACGCTTTGCTTAAAGGCAAGGAAGTCGCTTATAAAGCCGTTATGCGGCCAGTCGAAGGCACGATTCTCACGGTCATTCGGGAATCCTCAAGCGCCCTCCACGATCAAGTCAAAAAGGATACTAGCATCGAAGAAGCGTTCTCGATTTTGCTTAAAGAAGCCAAGACTTCGCTTCAACATACCCCCGATTTGCTGCCGATTCTTAAAGAAGTCGGAGTCGTCGATAGCGGCGGCGCTGGACTTTGCGTTGTTATCGAAGGCATGCTCAAGGCCGCCGAAGGCCATTTCGTCGAACGCAATGAAAACGCCCCCGAAGAGAGCGTTTCCTCGATTTTAGGAAACAACGCTTCGCAATACGCCGGAGCCAAACTTTCGGAAGACGAAGAGGGTTATGGTTATTGCACTCAGTTCATTCTCCGTTTAGGCAAACCCGAAGATGGCAAGAAACCCTTCATCGAGAAGAAATTCCAAAATTTCCTCGCGACCCATGGCAAATCGCTCGTCCTTGTCCGTGATGAGGACATCGTCAAGGTTCACGTTCACACTCTTAATCCGGGCTCGATGCTCAACTACGCCCAGAACTATGGCGAATTCTTGACCATCACGATTGAGAATATGTCGGAAGAACACGAAAACATTTCCCATGGCGACAAAGCCACGGATATGGCAGCGAATATCGAACGCGAAAAAGCCGCAAAGCCGCAAGATAAAGAAGAACCGTTAAAAGACTTTGGCTTGGTGGCGGTCAGCAGTGGCTCTGGCCTTGATGAGATGTTCAAGGAACTGGGTGTCGATGTCCTCGTTTCGGGCGGGCAGACCATGAACCCGGCGACCGAAGACTTCGTGAAAGCCATCGAGAAGTGCCATGCGAAAAACGTCTTCATTTTACCGAACAATTCAAACATCGTGATGGCGGCATCCCAAGCTTGCGATGTCTTGGAAAAGTCACCCACCACGGCGCGAGTGATCCCTTCAAAGACCATCCCCCAGGGCTTAGTCAGCTGCATGCAGTTCTCGCCCGAAGGTTCCGCAAGCGATGTCTATGAAGCGATGAAGAGCGCGCTCAAGAGCGTGGTCTCCGGCTCCGTCACTTACGCGATCAAAGACACCGACATCGAAGGCGTCCATATCACCAAAGACTATTACATGGCGATGAAAGATGACAAAGGCATCGTCAGCTGCGTCAAAGACAAGTTCCAGGCCCTCTATGATTTGGTGGCGAACTTGGTTGGCGATTCCTCGAGTCTTCTCACCATCATCATGGGAGCGGACGTGAAGGAAGAGGAAGGCGAGAAGATCACCGCTGACCTCCAAAAGAAGTACCCGTCCTTGGACCTTGATGTCCGCAGCGGCGGCCAACCGGTTTATAGCTTCTTGGTCGGCATCGAATAATCGAACGATAAATCGAGGGACTTCGCGTCCCTCTTTTTTATCGCTCTATCCTTGAGAAATGCTAAAATAATCCCATGCCTTTAAGCAAGTCGCCCGAACTGAATTTAGCCCTTGAGTTGATGGGGATTAAAACCCCCCTCGACGTGGTGAGTCACCTGCCTCGGCGTTACGAGAGTTTTGCGTATACCCAGCGGAAGAACGTCTATGAGGATAAAGAGAGGATCGTCGTCTTAGGAAAACTGCGGGGCAGTTTGCCCCATCCGCTTCGTTTTTCGCACCGAACGCTCTACCGTTTTTATTTCGAGACGGTGCAAGGGGAGATTTTCCTCGTCGAAGCCTGGAACCGGAACTACCTTTCGAATTTCCTGACCCCCGATACCTTGTTTACCTTAAGCGGCGTTTATGAAAAGAAGCGTCACGCTTTGGCCTTAGTCAATATCGTGAAAGGCGAAGTGGCACAAGAGAACGCCCTCCGTCCGGTCTATTCGCTCCCCAATGCGATTCCCAATCATACTTATGCGGCTCTCGTGAAACGCTCGTTAAGCGCCCTTTCCGGGAAAATCGAGAACGTCATTCCCGAGGCGTATTTAAAAAAATACCGGCTCCTTTCCCGTGAAGAAGCATTTCACAAAGCCCATGATCCGAAATGCTTGGAAGATGTCCATCAGGCCTTACGAAGCCTCAAATATGAAGAGGCGCTTCTTTTTGCTTTGCGCAATCAAATCGTCCGTGGGGAAAACCGGGCCTTGCTCAAAGACCATCGCCGCCAAGTTGACCGCGAAAAATTGGAAGCGTTCATCAAGACGCTGCCCTACGCTTTGACCGCTGATCAGCGCCAAGCCCTAAATGAGGGGCTCGACGACATGGATTCGCCCCATGTGATGTATCGTTTGCTCCAGGGCGATGTCGGAACCGGAAAAACTTTGGTTGCTGCTTTACTCGCTTACGCGAACCATTTGCGGAGCGAACAAACCGCGATCATGGCTCCGACCGACGCTTTGGCCCGCCAGCATTACGACACTTTAAAGGCCCTCTATCAGGGGACCAATATGGAGATTGGGCTTTTGGTGGGCAATATGAGCGCTGAAGAACGCCATAATGTTTTGCAGGATCTTGAAGATGGGACCCTCGATTTGGTCGTGGGAACTCATGCCTTATTCTCCAAAGGCGTCACCTATGCCTATTTAGGGCTGGCCGTAATTGACGAACAGCATAAATTCGGCGTGAATCAGCGCAGCCTTTTGCTCGATAAAGGCGAACATGCCGATTTGCTTTTGATGTCGGCGACGCCGATCCCCCGGACTTTAGCCCTCACGATTTATGGCGATTTGGACGTTTCTTCCCTAAGCGAATTCCCTTCGGGCAAGCGCGATGTCGAAACCGAAATGATCGATTCTTCTTCGCCGAAGATCGATGAATTGATTAAAGCCTCGATCACTAGCCATCATCGGGTTTATATCGTCGTGCCACAAATTGAAGGACAAGAGGACGATCATGAGACTTCGGTCAAGAAAATCGCCGAGCTCTATAAAAAGCGCTACCCCAATTTGGTGACGATGATGCACGGGGCGATGGACGAAGAAAGCAAAAACGTCGCCTTAATGGCTTTCCGGAGTGGTCTATGCCCGATTTTGGTTGCCACTTCGCTCATCGAAGTCGGAATCGACGTCAAGCCCGCGAACTTGATGGTGATTTATTCGCCGAGCCATTTTGCCCTATCCTCCTTGCACCAACTTCGGGGACGGATCGGCCGCGATGGCACGAAAGCCATCTGCGTTTTGGCCACGAGTGGCAAAGAGGATGAGGACGAAAAAGAAAAACTCACGATCCTTTTGACGACTTCCGACGGCTTCAAAGTCGCCGAGGAAGATCTGCGTTTGCGGGGTCCTGGCGAACTGGCGGGGGTCAAGCAAAGCGGCTTGCCCGATTTCGCCTATGCTAACTTGGTCGATGATTTCAAAATCTTCGAATGCGCCAGGGATGACGCTACCGCGATTTTGAAAAACCGCGACGATTTTGCCAACCGCATCGTTCTTTATGAAGCGGGGAAAGAAGCCAAAGGCAGTTTTGGAGCATAGATAACGACAGCAAACACCGCTATACTAGCGGAGGAGGAAAAGCATGAGTCAATTAGTGATTGATATGATGGGTTCCGATTTAGGGAGTGCAATGAGCAAAGAAGCGGTCCAGCTTTTCCATAAGGCCCATCCGGATTGCCACTTGATTTTGGTCGGTAAAAAAGAAGAACTAGCGGATCTGCAAGGCTACGAAATCATCGATGCCCCGGACGTCGTCAAAATGGAGATGGGCGCCCTGGAAGTCTTGCGGATGAAAGATTCCTCGATGGTCAAGGCGATTGCCGCCGTCACGGAAAAAGGCGCCGATGGCGTGGTTTCTGCTGGCTCGACTGGCGCGTTTTTAAGCGCCACGACTCTGATGCTGAAAAAGATTCCCGGCGTGATTCGCCCCGCTTTGGTGACGTCCTTCCCCAATCTCAAAGAGGGGGGATTCACCACGGTATTGGATGTTGGCGCCTCCAACGTTAACACTCCCGAAGAAATGGCTCAGTTTGCCCTCATGGGTTCCATTTATGCCCAAAAGGTCAATCACATTGCTTCTCCTCGCGTCGCTTTGCTGTCCAATGGCTCGGAAGAAGGCAAGGGCTCGCCCGAAGGGAAAGCCGCCTATGAGTTATTGAAGAAAGACAGCCGTCTCCACTTCGTTGGCAATGTCGAAGGCAGTGGCCTTTTGCAGGGTGTCGCTGACGTCATTGTTACCGATGGCTATAGCGGCAACATCATGCTCAAATCCGTCGAAGGGGCCGCCAAAGGAATGAGTGGCATGCTGAAAAAAGCATTTAAACGCAATATTTTTAGCAAGATTGGCTATCTTCTGACGAAAAAAGGTCTCAAAGAGATGAAAGAGGCCCTCGATCCGAAGAAGACTGGCGGAGCGCTCTTATTGGGTATCAACGGCGTCGTCGTCAAAGCCCATGGCAATTCAACCTCCGAAGCCTTTAAAAACGCGATGGAAGTCGCGTATCGCCTTAGCGAAGCCAAAGTCGTTGATGCGCTCAAAGAAGGATTTCGTTCATGAACGAAGAAACGCTGCGTCCCTATAAAGATTGCGCGATTCTGTTAAAGAATCTCGGGATTACGCCCCATTCTTTAGCCGTCTACGAAATGGCTTTTACCCATTCTTCGTGCAATGGCATGAACCGGGCGATCCACGAAGACTATGAGCGGCTGGAATATCTCGGCGACTCCTTGGTCGGCCTCGTGGTGGCGGAGCTCACCTATATTTACCATCCCGAGATGGAACAAGGGGATCTTTCAATCCTCAAAGCCCAGTTTATCCGGACCGAAAGCGAAGCCCATTACGCGATGAGCCTTCATCTTGACGAATACATTCGTTTTGGGACTTCTTTTACCCAGCCGGCGAAAGAAGCCATCCACGTTCTCGAAGACGTTTTTGAAAGTTTCATCGGCGCGCTTTATCTCGATCAAGGACGGGAGATTGCTTACAGTTTTGTCCGGAAGATCTTCGAGAAAGATATCGCCGAGGCCGAAGTTGAGGAAGATGGCAACCCCAAGAGCAATCTTCAGGAAGCGATGCAAGCCGAGAAGAAAGAAGCGGTGAGTTATAAGATCATTGCCGAAGAAGGCCCTGCCCACGCCAGGAATTACACCTGCGCGGTCTATTTTGAAGGGACGGAACTCGGCCGCGGCAGCGGCTCCAGCAAGCAAACCGCCGAAGTCGAAGCGGCCAAGCAAGCTCTCCACGCCCTTTCGTTAGGGGAAGACAACGATGTCTTTACGAGCGTCAAAGAAGCCCAAAACGCCTTAGAAGCCTACGACGAAGATTTCGGAAGCCAGGGGAAATAGTATGGGATTATTCGCCTATTTAAAAAACAAATTCAGCAAAAAAGAAGACACTCCAACCGGGGAGAAATACGAAAAGGGTTTGGCCAAAAGCCGGGCCGCTTTCGCCGATCGTCTCCAAGAGTTATCAAAACGTTATCAAGAGGTCAACGAATCCTACTTCGAGGAGTTAGAGCAAATCCTCATCGAAGCGGATGTCGGCGTCGCCTTGACCTTGAAACTCGTTGAATCGTTGCTCGACAAAAGCAAAGCCGAAGGAATCAAAGATCCGCAAAAGATCAATGAACTCCTCGTCGATGAGATGTTCGTCGGCTATGTCGAAAGCGGTTCTTCGATCATTAACGACATTCAGTTTGCTCCCGAAGGGCCGACTGTCCTTCTTGTCGAAGGCGTCAATGGCGTCGGCAAGACCACTTCGATTGCGAAGTTAGCCTATCGTTACCAGCAAAAAGGCAAAAAGATCCTGCTGGTGGCTGCCGATACGTTCCGGGCGGGCGCGGTGGAACAACTCAAAGTCTGGGCCACTCGGCTCAATTGTCCGATCGTGACGGGTTTAGAGAATGGCGATCCCGCCAGCGTTTGCTTCGATGGGGCTAAATATGCCAAAGAGCACGCGATTGATTTGATGATCGTGGATACGGCGGGCCGCTTACAGAATAAGAGCAATCTGATGGCGGAACTCGCCAAAATGAAGCGTGTTTTGACGAGAGAAATCCCCGGCGCTCCGCACGAGACGTTCCTTGTGATCGATGCGACGACCGGTCAAAATGGCGTCGAACAAGCTAAAGCTTTCAAAGAGGTTTCCGATTTAACGGGTATTGTGATCACCAAGATGGATGGAACTTCCAAAGGGGGCATCATCCTTTCGATTCGGGATGCCTTTGGCGTGCCGGTTCGTTTCATCGGGCTCGGCGAAAAGATGGATGATCTCGAGGAATTTGACCTCGATGAGTATTTGCACGCCTTACTGGTGGGAGACGAAAAGAAATGAACGACGATATCCTGGAAAAACGCGAGGAAGCCAGCGCCCTTTTCGATGCGTATAAGGGTTTATTGACTCCGATTCAAAAAGACGTTTTTTCGGATTATTATCTTTATGATCTCTCCCTGAGCGAGATCGCTGAGGCCCGTTCCATCAGCCGTGCGGCCGTCAATGACAGCCTCAAAAAAGCCTTAGCCAAACTGCGCGAAGTCGAAAAAGAAGTCGCTTTTGTGAAAAAGAAGGCGGATTTGCAGGCTTTATCCCTCCACCTTGAAAATGCGAAAACTGCCGCCGAGAAAGAACAAGCCTTAGCTGCGCTTGAGGAGTACATTCACCATGGCCTTTGAATCCTTAGCCGATAAATTCCAAGCCGTCTTCAAAAAGATGCGCGGGGAAGACAAACTGACCGAAGCCAATATGGATAGCGCGATCCGGGAAATCCGCATCGCCCTTTTGGAAGCCGACGTCAACTACAAAGTCGTCAAAGCCTTTACCGATGACGTCAAAGAAAAAGCTTTGGGCCAGGATGTTTTGCTCAAGGTCAATCCCTCCGAGATGCTCATCAAGATCTGCCATGATGAACTCGTAGAGTTGCTCGGCGCCGATAATACGGGCATTAACTATGCCAAAGGCGGTCCGACTACGATCATGCTGGTAGGCTTACAGGGCTCAGGCAAAACCACGAGCGCGGGCAAACTCGCTTATCTTCATAAGAACAAACTGAATAAGAAAGTCCTTTTGGCGGGCCTTGACGTCTACCGGCCAGCCGCTATCGATCAGCTCAAACAACTCGCCGAACAAATCCAAGTCGATTTCTTTGCCCTTGGAACCCAGGTCGACCCCGTCGAAGTGGCGAAACAAGCCGAAAAGAAAGCGATTGAAGGCCAATATGATCTTTTGGTCCTTGATACCGCCGGCCGTTTGCAGATCGACGAGAAATTGATGGATGAGCTTAAGAACATCAATAAAGCGGTCCATCCGGAAGAAGTCCTCTTATTGGTCGATGCGATGGCGGGCCAAGATGCCGTCAACGTCACCAATGCCTTTAACCAGGACTTGCATCTCACCGGCGTCATCATGTCCAAACTCGATGGCGATGCCAAAGGCGGCGCTGCGCTTTCGATCAAATATCTCACGGGGCTGCCAATCAAATTCGCCGGCGTCGGCGAAAAAGTCAGCGATCTCGATGTTTTCTACCCCGATCGCATGGCCGATCGAATCCTCGGGATGGGCGATGTCGTCTCCTTAGTCGAAAAGGCCAAAGAAGTCATCGACGAAAAGGAAGCGGAAAAGCAATCGAAGAAGATGATGGAAGGCGAGTTCACCCTCGACGACATGCTCAAGCAGATGAAGATGGTCCAAAAGATGGGGAACTTGGGCGCGATCGCCAAGATGATCCCCGGGATGCCGAATTTAACCGACGAACAAAAAGACAAAGCCAACGCCGAGATGAAGTCCTTCGAAGCGGTGGTTAATTCGATGACCCCCTATGAGCGGCGTCATCCTGAAGTGCTCAAGTATTCGGAGAAGAACCGGATCGCGAAAGGCAGTGGCAAAACCAATGCCGATGTGAACCGGGTGATCCGTAAATGGGAGCAATCCAAAGAGATGATGAAGCAGATGAAACAATACCAGAAGTCCGGCAAAATGCCCCCGAACGGTGGCTTTGGTGGTGGCTTCGGACACTAAAAAGAAAGAATCCGCATGTGAAAGTGCGGATTTTTTGTTGGCTCATTTCAAAATAAACCTACAAATGCGGTTGTGTCAGTAGTCTACTTGGGCGGTGGCTTTCCGTTTTGCGCTATAATGCCCTTATGAGCAATAACCCCCGTTTCCTTGATTTATTCAACCACCTGGACGAAAGCTGCCGCGAACGTTATCACCTCGAAGATCGAACTTCTTCGGCCATCTCTTTCTTGTCAGCCAAATTAGCTCATTCTTCCTCAAAGAAGGATAACGATTTAGCCGAGGCGCTCGATGCGATCCGCCAACTGCGCAACACCTTAGTTCATGTCGAAAAAGTCGATGGCGAGGAATTAGCGGAAGTGAATCCAAAACTCCTCACTGCTCTTGAAGAGGCGATTCGTTACGTCGAGAATCCGCCCAAAGGCCTTGAGTATGCAATCCCCCTCAATCATCTGTTTGTGGTGGGGCTAAATGAAACGTTGAGCAATGTCCTTAAGGTGATGATGGCGCGTGGTTTCTCCCATGTTCCGGTGATTGAAAACGGGACCTTCATCGGTGTCTTTAGCGAAGAGGTGCTGACCTCTTATTTGATGGAAAAAGGGACGTTAAATCTGGCCGCGGATTTGAAGATGAAGGATTTCTTAGCCTTTTTGCCGATCGAGAAACACCCGAACGAACGCTATTTCTTCATGGCGAGGGGAGCCTTGCTCGAAGATGCCCGCGAAGCTTTTTCCAAGAGCAAAGAAAAGACGGGAAAACGCTTAGCGATGATTTTCTTCTCCGAACACGGGAATTCCCATGAGACGATTCTCGGGGCTTTGGTTCCGAGCGCTTTGATTTAATGGCCGTTTTGTAGGGGATATTGCAAAAAATAAAAAAAGAAAGCGCACCCGAAGATGCGCTTTCCCGTCGACTAAAGAAGCTTAACGGCTCGAGCTGGCACCATTGCTGGTGGAAGAGGCTCCGCTCGTTGGGGTTGAGGAGACGCTGGAGCTTGAAGTGGTTCCGCTCGTTTTCCCCGTGTTGTTGGCGATGAGCGTTCCGATTAACGCACTCAACTCGTCGCTCGTGAGGGTGGTGGGTAAGACACCATTCCACGAATTGTAGAAGACGATGCTGAGGATCGTGTCGGCGCATTGCGAATAGGTTAGCGTTTCTTTATTCGCCATCGGGAACGAAATGACGTAGCCGGTGGTCGGATCCGTTTTCACTTGGGTGAGATCAATCCCATTGATGTTGATATAGAGCTTGTTCACCATGTCTTGGATCGCAGTGGTATAAGCCGAGGACGCTTCGGCCTTGGCCTTGCCATTTACCGTAATGGCGTAGGCTTCCGCTTCGGCAAGGGTCTTCTGGATCGCCGCTTGGTTATTGGCCGTAATGAGAGAGGCTTCGGCCTCTTTCTTCGCGATTTCGATCTTTTGATCCGCTTCGGCTTTCTGCTTTAAGATCGCTTCGACTTCGTCACCGGCATCGACGTCATCGATGCTGATTTTGACAAGGGTGATGTAGTACTCCTTATAAAGGGAGGTCTTGAGATAGTTTTCCATCGAAACCCGAGCGGGCTCGAGCTTCTCCGAGAGTAAATCGAAGATGTTGTATTCGATGGTGCTGGTCTGTAAGCTCTGTTTCACGATCGCATTGAGTTGATCTTCAGCAATCGAAGTGCTGGAGGTCTTCTTGAAGAAATTGCCCGCATCGTCCGCCTTGACGGCATAGATGATCGAAAGGGCAAACTGAGCCGACTGTCCGTCGCTGGTCTGACCATACGTCGAGATCTTCGCGGAACGGTTGGCGGTCGAAATCGGAGTGACGTGTTGGAAGATGCTCTTTTGGTGAATGCCCTCGCCAATCGAATAGGTTTGGACGCCGCCATTGAGCTCATCGTAGACGATGCCGACTTCGTTGGCCTTGATGGTGACGAAGGAGTTGCAGAGCGGAACAAGAAGAATCGGAACCCATAATAGCGTCAGGAAAAAGAACTTGGGATTGCCCTTTCCCCCTTTCATGCTCTTCGCCCCGACGAGAGTTCCCTTGGATTTCTTGTAGAAATAAAGGGCAGCCCCGAGACCGAGAAGGAAGAGAACGACACCGAAGACGATCGTTAGAATGAGTACGGTCATTTTGACCCCTTTCCGTGCTGGATTTCAGCACTTTCGCGGTTTATCGCCGCGGGGTATACCTTAAGGCTTTTTCCCCCGAGTGCAAGGATAAATTTAAGTTAAGCAGACTTCACTTTGCTAAAGTGGGGATATCATCCCAAAACACGGCAAATGTAAAGATTTACAAATAAAAAAGACGGAGCCGTTTTATGCTTCCGTCTTGGAGAATGGATTAGTCTTTCTTAATGAACTTATGACCTTTTTCGAGGGCTTTTTTCTCCCAATCTGGGGTATCGTCGCTTTCGAGTTCTTTAAGGAGTTTCAAATCTTTCTTATCGAGAACGAGTTTTTTAAAAAGATCGGGCCGGTACTGTCTGGTTAAAGCGAGTGATTGTTTGCGGCGCCACTTCTCAATCGCTTCGTGGTTGCCCGAATAAAGGATATCGGGGACTTTAGCGCCATCGTAATCGTACGGTTCGGTGTATTGCGGATATTCAAGAAGCGGTTGGTTAAACGATTCATCAACGAGGCTCTCTGAGGCAATTGCCCCATCGAGAAGTCGCGTCACCGAATCGGTCACTGCCATCGCTGGAACTTCGCCGCCGGTCAGGATGTAGTCGCCAATCGAAAGAAGTTCGTCGCAATAGGCGTTGACCCGTTCATCGACGCCTTCATAATGGCCGCACACCAAAATCAGATGATCCATTTTGGCGTAGCTTTTGGCTTTCGCTTCGTTATAGGTGCTGCCCCTGGCGGAAAAAAGCACGACATGAGAGGATGGCGTTTTGACCGCTTTGATCGCATCGACGATCGGCTGGCATTTTTCAATGAGCCCTGCGCCGCCACCAATCGGCGGAGTGTCGGTGCGGTGGTATTTGTCTAAGGTATAATCCCGAATGTTCTTCGCTTCGATTTCGACCACGCCTTTGGCGATAGCCCGCTTGATGATCGAGTTGCCTAAAAAGGACTCAAACATCTCAGGGAACAACGTCAAAATGGTGATTTTCATAATAAACCAGGGATTACTTTAATCGTGATTTCTTTTTTCAGGATGTCAATCTTGAGAATGAATTCGTCAAAGACGAACGGAACATAGAAAGGCTTAGCGCCTTCGCGGGCAACCACCAAAGTTTTGGTTGGGGCGTAAGCGAGAATATCGCTCACGTGACCAAGAAGCGCGCCCTTCTCATCGAGGATGGCGCAGTTCTTCAAATCCTCCAGCCGATAATAGCCTTTGGGGAGCGGAGCGTCTTCTTTATTGATTTCCACAAACCAACCGACTAGCTTTTGGGCTTCGTCGATATTGGGGACTTCCTCAAAGCCTAAGAAATACGAATCGTTCGAATCGCGGAAGCTTCTTAAGGTGAGCTCCTTCCGCTCGGAGGTCCGCTCATTGAAAAGCGAGACTTTGTTGCCGATTTTAAAACGCTTTTGCGCAAAATCGGTTAACGAAAAAACACGGACTTGGCCTTCAAGTCCAAAGGTTTTACTGACTTGGCCTAAACGGACATATTCCATAAATTAAAGAAACGGCGCGGATTACTCCGCGTCGTCCTTTTCCTTTTTATCTTCGTCGAAGCTTTCAAACTTCAAGTGGATACGAAGGTTGGAGTTGTCAGCTTTCCCTGCGATGCCGATGGCTTCGCGGAGAGCATTGGCAACAGCGCCTTTTTTGCCGATGAGGCGCGCGGTGTCATCATCTTCTGCAACGATGAGGACCGTCACATCTTTATCGGTTCCGCCCGGAAGTTCGCGGATCATGATGGAGTCGGGTTTTTCCACGAGCGAATCAATGAGTCCGTGGATGACTTTCTCATAATCGATCATGATTACTTGGCTTCTTTCTTAGCGGGTTTAGCAGCTTTCTTTTCCGCAGGCTTCACTTTGCTCTTGGCGTATTTGTCCATGATGCCTTTGCGGTTGAACATGGCACGAACGCTGTCGCTCGGAGTGGCGCCTTTGTTGAGCCACTTAAGGGCTAACTCTTCATTGATATCGGCTTTATCTTCGCCGATAGCCGGATCGAAGGTGCCGATTTGCTCGATGTAACGTCCATCACGGGCGAAACGAGAATCAGCGGCGACGATGCGGTAGAAGGGATCCTTATGGCGGCCAATGCGGGTTAATCTGATTTTAACGGACATGGTTAGTTATCTCCTTTTCCTCGGAAATCATAGGCTTCTCTATTAAGGCTGTCAAGTAAAAAGACTTTACATCAATCCGATGACGATCACGACATCGTTGTCGGGGCTATAAGCGACCTTAACGTCCCGGTTGGCGTAATCGGCGATTTGCGGAACGAAAGGATAGATTGCGAGTTCGGCGCCGAAAATGCGGTGGGTGTCCATTTTCCAGAGGTGATCATCGAGTTGGAACTGCGCGGTAAAAACCGTGCCAAAGCGACCGCCGTTACTGGCTTCAACGAAATGGGCTGGGACGACTTTATAAGACGAAAGATGGTGAAAAAGCCAAAAGTAGCGGAAGAGATAAAAAACGAAAAACGAGCCAAGGCAAATCGTAAAAAGGCCGGCGTAGATCAGGAATAAATAAAGGGTTATCGGATAGCCGTCTTTGACCAAAAAAACGAATGAGAATAAGCCAACGGCAACCGCCCAGATGATCACCATCTCCCAAAACATGCCATGGTAATAGCGGGCTTCGACGCTTTTCTTCATCTCTTCCTTGCTCATGCTTTTGCCCCCTTATTTCTTGTCCTCATTATAGGGATGTATTTTCATTTCGCTAGGATTATTTTCAGCTTATTTTAAAGGGGGTTTTGCTGGGGATTTTTCGGGGCGCTCTTTTAAGAAAGAGCCGAGGATAGTAAACTAGCCTCGTGCAATTAATTGTTGAGCCGTGGGATTTAACGAAGACGGGCGAGTGGGATCACTTTCTCCGTTTTTATACCGCCTACCTTAAAGAAGTCGAGGGCATCGACTCTTTTAAAGAGCAGGAAGATATCGTCACCTCGTTAGCGTACCACGATCACATCCTCGCTCTCAACCAGCGGAGCGATCCGCCATTTGTCATTGCCTCTTTATTAAAAGATGGGGCGATTATCGGCTTTGCCGAATATCGCGTTTTCCCCTTGGAACACCGCAAATCCTTCTTGGATTGCCTTTATCTTGTCCCCGAAGAGCGGGGCAAAGGGTATGGCTCCTATTTCTATGACGAAATCGAAAAAGACCTTTTACGGCTCGACGCCCGTTACGTCGACTTGACCGCTGGGGAGACTTCCTTAGGATTCTTCACCCATAAAGACTTTCAGAAAACCAATGACCACTCGCTCGAAAACCACCGGATGTGTTACCGAAAATTCCTGCCGCGGGCGTTCGATTACAAGAAGATTTTGGTTTTAGGTTCGCCTGGGGCGGGCAAAAGCTATTTCTCGAGCCAGTTGGCACAGGCTTTCTCTTGCCCAATCGTCCATATGGACATGCTTTATTGGAAGCCCAACTGGGAACACGTGAGCGACGAGGAGATGCGCCATCTTTTGGATCAAGCGATGGCGGGGGAACGTTGGATTATCGACGGCAATTACGCTTCGACGTTAGAGTATCGTTATCAAAAAGCCGATATTGTCTTCTTTCTCGATTACCCTCCTGAGTTATGCTTGCAGGGTGAAAAAGAGCGGCGGGGCCATCCGCGTGAGGATTTTCCGAGCTTCCTCACCGAAGGCGAGGACCCGAACTTTTTGAAGTTCATTGCCTCGTTCCCCAAAGTCGGCCGCTTTGTGATTGTCGACATGGCCGAAAAATACATTCACACCTCCTTCGTGCGTTTTTCCTCGAGGGAAGAGTGCAATCAGTTCCTTTCTCTCTATAAGAGAGGGCACTGATTCTTACCCTTGCTTTCGTTCCCTTTTACGCTTATGATACTTATCGCGTCCTAAGGACGCTACGCAGGCTCCGCCGACTTGTCACAAGATCGTGAACCTGAAGAGAAACCCTAACCGAAGGAGGAAGAAATTCAATGAATACACATCTCGTTGAAGACGTTACTTCCCGTCAGATTCGGCACGACATTCCTGAGTTTTCGAGTGGCGACACCGTTCGGGTGTATGTCCGCATTTTCGAAAACAAGAAGGAACGCATTCAGGTCTACGAAGGCGTTGTTATTCAGCGTCGCGGCCATGGTGTGAGCGAGACCTTCACGGTCCGCAAGATCTCCAGTGGCATCGGCGTCGAACGTACCTTCGCGCTCAACTCACCCGCCCTTGGCAAGGTCGAACTTGTCAAAGTCGGACACGTGCGGAGAGCTCGGATCCACTATATGCGTAACCTTCAAGGCAAGGCCGCCCGTATTAAAGACGTGGAAAAAACCCAAACTTCTGATAAAGAAGCCAAGTAGTTGCCCTATTTGTGACAAAGACTCCCTTAAATGGGAGTCTTTTTTTACGCTCGCGCGTTGCGTAAGGCCCCCTTCGCCCCTATAATTTGTCGTATGGCTAAAGAGAACGATGTGATTATCGCTTCGGGGGAACTCTCTGCCCTTGGAAGCAAAAAGCCGTCGAAGACGCGAAGGGTTTTAGGCTTAATCGGAGAAATTTTGATGCTGGGGGTTTTTACCCTCGTGTTATCGGTCTCGGGCCAAATCACGTATAACTACACCCGTTATTCGACGTTCTTCGTCAATGGAATGAGCATGTATCCGACCTTGAACCAAGACGTCTACCGGATTGATAGCACGGGCAAGCGCGAGGATAAGAGCGATAGCGCCATTTATGATTGGGGCAATTTCGATAAAAGCAATTACACCTATTATTGCGATTACGGTATGTTCGACGCCAAGGGTTTCAAATTGGAAAACCTTCAACGTTTCGATGTTTTGGTGACGTATTTCAAAGACGATATGATTTTGGGCAGCGATGGAAAATACACTCCCAAAACAAAAGCGAATAGCGGCACGGAACCCGATTTGAAAATCAAACGCTTAATCGCCTTGCCGGGTGAAACTTTCCGTTTCGATTCCTTAGGTGATCTTTACGTCAAAGATTCCTCGGGGCAGTTTGTCTTGATCGAACAGTCCTTCTTAGAGGATGACGCGACGGTCAAAAGCCAAACGGTGAGTCCCAATAGCAAAACCGGGACGTGGGATAGCTTAGCGGGCGAAACCTTAGGGCCGGATGAATATTTTGTTTGCGGCGATAACCGGCGGAAGGGTGGTTCGACCGATTCCCGTTCGAAAGGCCCGGTGCCAGGCGAAGCGATTCAAGGCCGGGCGGTGACGATCATCGGACGTTGCTCCTTCAAGTATTACAGCGCCGAGTCGAGTGAATATCATCCGGTTTGGAATTCCTATATCATGCCGTGGAATCTGAGGTGGCTATGAACCAGCAAAAAAACGTCCATTATTTCCCGGGCCATATGGCGAAAGCCCTCGATAACCTCGCTCCGTTTATCAAGGCTTGCGATATCGTCGTCGAAGTGGCCGACGCCAGAGCTCCGCATTCCTCCCGGAATCCGGTGTTTATGAACATGGTGGGGGAGAAACCCCATTTGCTTTTGCTTTCGAAAGCCGACTGGGCTGACGAGGCAATCACCCAAGAATGGATTGCCTACGAGAACGAAAAGGGGCTTGCCACCTTCGCGGGTGATCTCAAAAAAGAAAGCGTTCTCAAAAAACTTACCGCCATCGCCGAACCTTTGGTCAGCAAGAAGCGGGAAAAAGAAAAGAAGATGGGGATGAAACCTCAGCCGCTTCGCCTTTTGATTGCTGGCATTCCGAATGTCGGCAAAAGCACCTTGATCAACAATTTGGCGGGTCACGCGGTGGTCAAAGTCGCCAATCGTCCTGGCGTGACGAGAGCGGAGCAATGGATTCGTCTTTCTAACGATTTCGTTCTCTTGGATACCCCGGGGATTCTCCCGATGAACTATCCCGACGGCGCCCAAGCGGTTCGCTTGGCCTTATTGGGTTCGATCAAAGAAGAAGTTTTGCCCAATGACGATTTAGCGATCGCCCTATTGGCCTACCTCCGTGAGAGCTATCCGTTATCCCTGCAGAAACGCTACGGAATTGAAAATCTCTGCAATTTAGACGTCGATTTGATTTTGCAGCAAATCGCCATTAAACGTGGCTATTTGCTCCAAGGCGGAGTCCCTTCGACTTCAAAAGCCGCCCTTTCGCTCATTAAGGATTTTCAAGACGGCTCGTTAGGCTCCTTGAGCTTAGAAAGGCCCTGATGCTGGTTAAGGAAAAGGAATTTTATTCCCCGAGCGTCAAATTGATTGTCGGCCTCGACGAGGCTGGACGTGGTCCCTTGGCGGGACCCCTTTACGCCGCGGCGGTCGTTTTTGATCCTTCGTTTCAGGATGAGCGGATCAATGACTCCAAGAAACTGAGCCCTAAGAAACGGGAGGAGCTTTTCGACGTCATCGTCAAAAACGCGCTTGCTTATGCGATTGTTTCCGCCAGCGTCGAGGACATTGATCGTTATAACATCCTCGAAGCCGATAAGCGGATTATGGAAGAGGCCCTTCGGGAAATTAAAGTCCCTTTTGATTTCATCATTACGGACGATGTCCCGCTTCGCCATGTCGACAAGCCTCTCGTCGCGATGATTAAAGGCGACGCTCAATGCCTCAACGTCGCTGCCGCATCGATTTTGGCGAAAGTCTCGCGGGATCGTTACATGGACGAACTTGACCAAAAATACCCTCAATATGGCTTTAAACGCCATAAAGGCTATGGGACGGCTGAGCATTTGGCCGCCCTCGAGCAATATGGTCCGATCGAAGGCGTGCACCGAAAAACGTTCCGTCCGGTTTCCGACTATTATTCGCTTCAAGGCAAATTGTTTTAGGGCAAAAACGGCTTTAACACCTCTATTAGTAAGTGGAGGTGTTTTTTATGACCGGACAACAAGCGCTTGTTTATCTCGCCCTCAAATATCGAGGAGATTGGGACAAGATGATTCGTGGCATCCGCAACCACGAGGCTTTCGAAACCTCAAAGGCGGAAGAAATGCTCGCTGAGGTTCATTGCTCTTACGTGACCTTAATCGACAAGGATTATCCTTTGGCCTTTAAGAACTGCTATCGCCCGCCCTTGGTGCTTTTTTATTATGGCGACCTCTCCTTAATTCAAGAGGAAACGCGTTGCGTGAGTTACGTTGGCTCACGTGAGGCATCCGCTTATGGGCTCGATTGCGCTAAAAGCATCGCCGGGGCTTTGGCTAAAGAAGGTTTCACAGTGGTGACGGGCTTAGCCAAAGGAATTGATTCAGCGGCTACGGCAGCGGCCTTAGCCGCGGGCGGCAAGGCGGTGGGGGTGATGGGGAATGGGATCGATATGTGTTATCCCGACGAAAGCGTGCCGCTCTACCTTGAACTCAAGAAAAAGGGACTCGTCCTTTCCGAATATCCGGGAATGACGCCGCCGGATAAAGACTATTTCCCGCAGCGGAATCGGATCGTGGCAGGCGTTTCGAAAGGGATCATCGTCGGCGAAGCCAGCAAACATAGCGGCACGTTGATCACAGTCGGCTACGCCCTCGGGTACACCAAAGAAATTGGCTGCATCCCTTATCCGGCCGGGAGCGACAGCGCTTGCAACGCCCTGATTAAGGATGGGGCATGGTTGATTGAAGGGGTAGATGACGTCAATGAGATGATGGGCTATCAACCCTCGAAAAAGGATAACGGGTAAAAACTTTACCTTTTGCCCTTATAAATATTCTTATTTATATATAAGGAAAAGCAGGTCGGATTATTTGACAAGGGGATTATTCGTCCCTATATTAAACCCCGAAAAAAGGAATTTTCATGAAACTCGTAATTGTTGAATCCCCCAAAAAATGTGAAACCATCGGACACTACCTCGGTGGCGATTACAAAGTGATGGCCTCCCAAGGGCACATCCGCGATCTTTCGACCAAAGGCAAGGGCGGTTTAGGCATTGATGTCGACCATGATTTCAAGCCGGATTTCGTCATCACTCCGACCAAACTTGGCATCGTCAAAGACCTCAAGAGCGCGGCCAGCAAAGCCGATGAAGTCATTCTCGCAACCGACCCTGATCGTGAGGGAGAAGCCATTTCTTGGCATTTGGCCCAGGTTTTAGGCCTCGACATCGAGAAGACGAAACGTCTCCAGTTCCATGAAATCACCAAACCCGCGATTGAAGAAGCCATTAAGAATCCTTCGCATATCGATATGAACCTTGTCAATTCGCAAGAGACCCGCCGGATGTACGACCGCATCATCGGTTTCAAGCTTTCGAGTTTGCTGCAGAAAAAAATGTCGAGCAAATCCGCGGGCCGGGTTCAAAGCGTCACCCTCAAGATGATTTGCGATAACGACGCCGAAATCAAAGCCTTCGTTCCCGAAGAGTATTGGACCATTGATGTCGTCCTGTCTTTAAATGGCAAGATCGTCAATGCGAGCCTCGACAAAATCGACGGCAAAACCGCCACGATTCATAATAAAGACGAAGCGGATGCCATCCTTAAGCGGATCGGAGCGTCTCTTGACGTCCTTTCGGTGGATTCGGAAAAGAAGAAGGTTCCTTCAAAACTGCCGTTTACCACTTCGACGATGCAGCAGGAAGCCTTTAACCGTTATAAGTTCTCAACCAGCAAGACCCAGTCGATCGCCCAGCGTCTTTATGAAGGCATGGACATCAATGGCGAGCATGTCGGCTTGATCACTTACATGCGTACCGATTCGACTCGCTTAAGCGAGGATTTCTATTATCAGCACGCCAAACCTTTCATTTTGGAAAAGTTTGGACCGGACTATCTCGGTTTCATCAAGACCGGGAAGAAGAATGACCTCGTTCAGGACGCCCACGAAGCTATCCGTCCGACGGGAACGCATCGGACTCCGGATCTCGTCGCCCGTTACGTCGAACCGGATGAAGCGAAACTCTATCGTTTGATTTATGATCGGGCTTTAGCTTCGCTCATGAGCGATAAACTCGAAGAGCAAACGACCGCCTTATTTGGCACGAATGGCCTTGTCTTTAAAGCCACTGGCACTCGGACCTTGTTCAAAGGCTACGAAGCAGTCTATGGCGATTTCGAAGATGACGATACCAAGCTTTTACCAGAGATCAAACAGGGCGAAGCCTATGCGATCGATAAAGTGGATTCCGAGCAGAAATACACCAAAGCCCCGGCCCGCTACAGCGAAGCCAAGGTCGTCAAAATGATGGAAGAGAAAGGCATTGGCCGTCCATCGACTTACGCCTCGACCATCAAGACTTTAATCGATCGTGGCTACGTTACCTCCAAGAGCGGCATTATCACGCCGACCGAAACCGGCTTGCGGACCACTTTGGTGCTCAATAAGTACTTCCCGGAGATCGTTTCGACCGAGTATACCGCCAACATGGAAGATAAACTCGATGAAATCGAAGAGGGGAAAGAGAGCAAACTCCAAGCGATGAACGAATTCTATAAGCCGTTCATTGAAAAGTTCCTCAAAGTCCAAGAACAGATGTATAAGGACCCAGCGCAGCCGACGGGTGAGATGTGCCCGGTTTGCGGTTCGCCTTTGGTTGTGAAAAAGAGCCGCTATGGCACTTTCATCGCCTGCTCGAACTATCCGAAGTGCAAATTCATCAAGAAAGAACCGAAAGTTCCGGCTAAAGAAACCGGTGAGATGTGCCCGGAATGCGGCAAACCGCTCGTGGAGCGGAAAGACCGCAAGGGCAATATTTTCGTCGCCTGCTCAGGCTACCCTTCTTGCCATTACATCAAAGGCCAGGAGAATAAACCCCAAGCCGAAAAGAAGGTCTACACCGAAGCGGATTGGGTCAAACCCTGCCCGAAGTGCAAGAGCGGCCACTTAGTCGTCAAACATGGTCACAAGGTCGACTTCTTAGGTTGCACGAACTTCCCGAAATGCCATTATCACGAGTGGATTGATGACAAAAATAAGAAGGATGGTGCGAAATAATCATGGGCGCTAAAAGCGTCACGATTATCGGAGGAGGCCTCGCCGGAAGCGAGGCCGCCTTTTTCCTTTTGAAAAAAGGCTACGATGTCGAACTCTATGAACGGCGCCCTGAAGTGGACGATGGCGCCCATGTCACGCCTCTATTTGGCGAACTCGTTTGCTCGAATTCCCTCAAAAGCGCCAAGCTTGATAACGCTTGTGGACTGCTCAAAGAAGAGATGCGCAAACTCGATTCTTTAACCATGAAAGCCGCCGAGCAAAGCGCTGTTCCTGCGGGCAACGCCCTCTCGGTCGACCGCGATCTTTTCGCCTCGATTATCACCAAAGAATTGAAAGCTTTCCCCAATTTTCACGTCCACGAAGAAGATGTGAGCCATTTCCCTAAGGACGAGACGATTGTGGCGACTGGCCCTTTGACCAGCGAGCCTCTCCTTCAGGAACTGGGGCAATTGATCGGTCACAAAAACTTGTCCTTCTTCGATGCCTCGGCCCCGATCGTTGCCAAATCGTCGATTGATTTTTCCAAAGCCTATTACAAATCCCGGTTCGAACAAGGCGATAGCGCTTATATCAATTGCCCCTTTACCCGGGATGAATATAATGCCTTTGTCACCACCCTTCTTGGGGCCCAGAAAGCTTTAGTCCACGAATTTGACACGCATTATTTCGAAGGCTGTCTTCCCGTTGAAGTCATGGCCGCCCGCGGGATTGAGACTTTGCGTCATGGCATGCTCAAGCCGTTCGGCCTCGAAACGCCTGAACACCCCTTTCCTTATGCGGTGGCTCAGCTTCGCCAGGATACAAAGCTTGGCGATTACTATAATCTCGTCGGTTTCCAAACCAATCTTACCTACCCTGAACAGAAACGAGTGTTTTCCATGATCCCCGGTCTCGAGCATGCGGAATTTCTTCGCTATGGTTTAATGCATCGGAACGCCTATATCGATGCCCCACGCGCTCTCAATCCGGATTTATCCCTGCAGAACGCCCCTCATTTGACGATTGCCGGACAGCTTTCCGGCGTCGAAGGTTATGTCGAAAGCGCCGCGGTGGGGATCGTCAGCGCGATTAACGTCTACCGCAAGATGGAAGGCAAACGTTTTATCCCTGTTCCTGAAACGAGCGTCCTCGGGGCGCTGATCGATTACATCCTCCATGCCTCAGCGGCCTATTTTGAGCCGATGAATGCGAACTGGGCTTTAATGCCAAACTCGAAAAAAGAAAATCGCCAAGAAACTATCGTAACTTCCCTCCGTGCGCTAGAATCGTATTGGAGCGAGGTCAATGAATAAAGCCGAGCAAGAATATCTCAATTACTTGTCCTATGAGCGGGGCTATTCGCCTCGTACTCTTGACGCTTATCAACGGGATATCGACAAGTTTTTCTTATTCCTCAACGATGTTTCTTTGACCTTTGCCGACGTCAATAAACAAACGGTGCGGACTTACCTCCAAAAAGAGATTTCCCGGGGGGTGAGCGCTCGCAGCTGTCAGCGAAGGATGTCCGCTTTGCGGGGATTTTATAGTTATTGCGCGAAGTATCATTATGTGAGTGTGAACCCTTTCGCCTTGGTTCATGCGCCGAAAAAGGCCATCCGTTACCCCAAGGCGCTTAGCCTTGAAGAAGTCGAAAAACTTTTCGATGCGAATTCCAAACGAACCGATCCTTTAAAAATTCGTGATCAGGCGATTCTCGAATTGCTTTATGCCTCAGGAATGCGGGCCAGCGAATTAACCGCCTTAACCTACCGCCAAATCGATTTCCGCTCCCGGATGATCCGGGTTTTTGGCAAGCGACGCAAGGAACGCCTTGTCCCCTTTAGCGAAACCGCTAAAGTCGCGATGGATTATTATTTTAAAAATCAGCGAAGCGATCTCTTAGCCAAACGGAAGGACCCGGTCCCTGTCGATGCTTTCTTCGTTTCGGCTCGCGGCCGCAAGCTCAACGATAGGGCTTTGGAATATATTCTCAAAGAAGTCCAAGACAAGACGGGGATCTACTATGGGCTTCATCCCCATGAACTGCGCCACACTTTCGCGACCCACCTTTTGGAAGGCGGTGCCGATTTGCGCTTGATCCAAGAACTCCTCGGTCACGCTTCGCTCAATACCACCCAGATTTATACCCACGTGAGCCAAAAGGCCATGAAAGAGCAATATAAGGCGTATTTCCCCCGGCAAAAGAAAGAAAAGAAGTAGGTTTTGCAAGGATATTGATTCTTCGACGATTTGGCTCTTTTGCTACGCGTGCGCGAGTGCTATAATCCCACTCGGCTGTTTTCTTAACGAAAAGAGCTAATACGCACCCCGCGGATTCAGCGCCGTGTTCCCATTCGGGCGAAAATGCTTAAAAAGCGAATGGGTGGTCAGCTGTTCGAAACGAGGGAGGCTTAAACAAATGGAGGTCACTACAATGAGTGACGAAACAAAGACTGCGGCAGTTGCGACTGCCCCGGTAGCGGCGACTGCGCCGGCTGCCCAACCGACGATGGCTCAGGTCATGCACGACCCGAACGCGCCGATCATGACGATGAAGAAATTACTCGAGGCCGGTGTGCATTTCGGCCATCAGACTCGCCGTTGGAATCCGAAGATGGGCCGTTTCATCTATGGAGCCCGCAATGGCATATACATCATCGATTTAACCAAGACCTGCACCTGCGTCAATGACGCGTACAAGAAATTGAAGTCGATCGTCGATGAGGAAGGCAAAGTTCTCTTTGTGGGAACTAAGCCGGCCGCTCAGCAGATCGTGATTGACGAAGCCACCCGCAGCGGCAGCTTCTACATCTCGCATCGTTGGCTCGGCGGAACTCTCACGAACTTCCGCACGATTCTCGGCCGTATCAAGTATCTCAAAGATCTCGAAGCCATGGAGGCTGATGGAACTTGGGACAAGATGCCGAAGAAGGAAGTTGCGATTTTGAAGAAAGAGAAAGAAAAGCTCTTCCGCAACCTCGAAGGCATCAAAGAGATGAGACGCCTTCCGCAGGCCCTTGTCGTTGTCGATCCGACTATCGAACACAACGCCGTTGCCGAAGCCCGCAAGCTTGGCATCCCCGTCTTCGGTATCTGCTCGACTTCCGATAATCCGGATAGTGTCGATTTCCCGATTCCGTCCAACAATGACGCCCCGAGCGCCATCAAGCTTCTCACCGCGGTCTTAGCCGACGCCATTGTCGAAAGCAAAGGCGGCGAAACCATGATTGCTTACACCAAGGATCAGGGCGAAGAAGCCACGATGAAGGATGCGATCCGTGCCGCTGATATCGCAAACGAGCAGCGCAAAGCCGCTCTCCGTCAGCAGCGCAAAGAGCGCGAAGAGCGCTATGCGAAGATCCAGGCGGAACGTCAAGCCCGCTATGCTTCGCAAAATGGCACCCCGTCCGCTAGTGTCGCTCCGGCTCCGCTTCCTGATGATGGCAAAGCTGATGACGATGCTAAAGATGAAGGAGAAAGCAAATAATGGCTGATAAGAATACCATTGAACTCATCAAGGCCCTCCGGGAAAGAACCGGCGCGGGCATGATGGATTGCAAACACGCCCTCGAAGAGAACAACTACGACATCGAAAAAGCCGTGGATATGCTCCGTGAAAAAGGCATCGTGAAGCAAGCCAAACGTGCGAATCGCACGGCGGCTGAGGGCTTAACCCGTGTTAAGGTTTGCCCGAAGTGCGGCAAGGCTGGCTTAATCGAAGTCAACTGCGAAACCGACTTTGTCAGCGGCAGCGATAAGTTCATCGCTTTAGCCAATGGCCTTGTCGATTCCGTCATGACGAACGAGCCGAAAGACCTTGAAGAAGCGAAAGCCCAGAACGCTCAGTTGCTCCAAGACACCGCTTTGGCGGTTGGCGAGAAGGTGGATTTCCGCCGTTTCGCCGTTCTCACCCCGAAAGCGAATCAGATCATCGGTTCTTACATCCACATGGGTGGCAAGATCTCGGTCGCGGTTCTCCTCGAAGGTGGCGATCAGGATTTCGCGAATCAACTCGCGATGCACATTGCCGCCAACAGCCCGCTTTATGTCGAACTCAAGGACGTTCCCGCTGACGAAAGAGCCCGCGAGAAGGCCGTTGCTCTCGAAGAAGTCAAGGCTGATCCGAAGCTGGCCAACAAGCCGGATGCCGTCAAAGACCACATCGTTGAAGCCAAAGTCGACAAAGTCCTCGGACAGAGTTGCTTGATGCTTCAGCAATACCTCCTTGATGAGTCCAAGACCGTCAGCCAGGTGTTACTTGAGAAAGGTGCGAAGGTCGTTTCCTTCGTCCGTTACCAAGTCGGCGAAGGCATCAGCAAAGACGCCTCGCAAGAAAACTAATGCAAATAACGCGCACCAACCCTGCGCGTTTTTTGTATAATAAAAACCATGAAAGCAATTTATCAAACCGTCATCCTTAAACTATCAGGCGAAGCTTTGGCTGATAGCGGTGACAAAACCATTCTGGATCAGAAGAAGCTTGCGACAATCGCCGACACCGTCGTGAAGGCCCATGCTTTGGGCGTAAAGATCGGCGTTGTTGTTGGCGCAGGCAATATTTGGCGGGGCCGTCTCGCCGAAAAAGTCGGAATCGAACAATCGACGGGCGACTATATGGGCATGTTGGGCACGATCATCAATGCCTTGGCTCTTCAAAGCGCTTTTGAAGAAAAAGGTTTGGAGACGCGGGTCATGAGTTCAATCAACGTTCCCCAGGTTTGCGAACCCTACATTCGCCGCAAAGCGATTCATCATCTTGGAGCGAACCGCATCGTGATCTTCGCTGGAGGCACGGGCAATCCGTTTTTCACCACGGATTCCACAGCGACTTTACGGGCCCTTGAAGTCGGCGCCGATGCCATTTTGATGGGCAAAAACGACGTCGAAGGCGTTTATGATAGCGATCCGCGCAAGAATCCGAATGCTCATTTCTTGAAGCATCTTACCTTCCAAGAAGTGGTCGAGAAGAAACTTGGCGTCATGGATTTGACGGCGGTGGCGATGCTCGAAGAGAGCAAGGTCGTCATTCACGTCTTCAACATGGATAACCCTGACAATGTCGTTGAGGTCTTGAAAGGGAAAGATTTGGGGAGCACAATCTCCAAGGAGTAAATTTATGGATGCAATAGCTTTAGAAGCCCAAGACAAATTGAATAAGTCGGTGGAGTCGTTCGAAGGAGCGCTCCGCAAATTACGGAGCGGTCGCGCCAATCCCGCGATTCTTTCGGGGATCATGTGCGATTATTATGGCGACAAGATGGATATTTCTTCGCTTTGTGCCATTTCGATGCCCGAGCCGCGTCAGCTTTTGGTCCGTCCGTATTCGCGTGAGGACCTCAAAACGGTCGCTGCGGCCATCGGGGCTGCCAATATTGGGGTGAACCCCCAGGTCGAAGCCGATGCGATTCGCATCGTGATTCCGCCGCTGACCGAAGATGTCCGCCGTGACATCGCGAAGCAAGCCAAAGCCCTTTCGGAAGAAGCCAAGGTTTCGATTCGTAACGTCCGCCGCGATTACCTCGATCTTCTTAAGGAAGACGATTCGATGTCCGATGACTATAAGGAACGGGTCGAAGACGATATTCAAAAGCTGGTCGACGAGACCAACAAAAAGATCGATGACATCCTTGCCAAGAAACAGCAGGAAATCATGACGATCTGAGAGAAAATATCTAAAAATCTCTGCAAAACCGCATCGGATTGGTGCGGTTTTTGTTTACGCCAAACTCAGCGTGCCATTGGCGCAGACGACGCTCGTCAGGGTGGCATCATGCCAGCTCGTTCCGAAAGTGATGCTTTGATTGAACTCCGCCATCGTGCCCGCATAAGTCAAACTCGTTAAAAGCGTTGCGCCTTTAAAAGCGTTCGTGCCGATCTTTGCGAGAGTTTTCGGCAAGGAAAGGCTTCTTAAAGAAGCGCAATTGAGGAAACTGCTATCTCCGATGCTGGTTAAGATGTTCGGCGTTGCGACTTTGTTTAAAGAGACGTCGTTGGCAAAAGCATAATCGCCAAAACTGCATGTGGCTCCGCTCACGGAGGTATTGCCCATCGCAAATAACTTGAGATTGGGCAAATTCGAGAAAGCGTAATTGCCAATCTTCTCGTAGTAGCGTTCGGCATAAACCGAAGAAACGGCGCTGACATTGACATTAGTTTCGAAGAGATTGCTACCCGAAGTGAAATCTGCGGTTGATAAAACATAATAGGCTTGCTTGTTGCTGGCTTCGCTTCGGGCCGCGTAAGGCAAAACCACCGTGGTCGTTTTTTCGGGGGTTGCCTTGATTTGATCGAGGCTGAAATACGGAGTTGTCGAAGTGGAGATATAGGATAATCCGAAGCTTCCTGTTCCAGAGATTCGTTTCCCTTCCGTATCATAAAAACCGCTAATGATAGCGCCCGTATCGACCATCTCCGTTTGGTTATTGAGCGTGTTGGCGTAATTGTAGCCAACGACTAAGAAAGTCGTCATCAATATCGCAACGACGCCGATGCTGACGCTGGCAATGATGAGTCCCTTTTTGCTGTGGGCATCAAGCGGCTGTTTGCCCGAAGGGGCAATCACTTCTTGCTTCGCTTCGCCTTCTGGGGGATTTTGAGCGCGGTTTAGCGGGGATTTCTCCTCTTCGACGCTCGGAGCGGCGTATTCGGAGGCGTCGTGATGAACAGGTTTGACTTCATCCGGGGTTTCGTTTTTCTTTTCTTCGTCCATAGCATCAATTCTACACAAGCGAATAAAGTTTGAAAGAGAATTACCAAAAAAGCGACGTTGCTTCCTTTAAAGGAAGTTCTCCGAAATTGAGGTATCGGGGACGGGGTTCTTTGTATTATAATGAGCCACATGAGCAAAGAGGCGTTTGTTTTGACAAAAAAATGCGATCATGTTGCTTTCATCATGGATGGCAACGGACGCTGGGCTAAAGCGCGGGGATTGCCACGCTATCTTGGCCACAAAGAAGCCTGCAATCGAATCATTGAGCTTTTTGAAGTGTGTCGTGAATTCAAAATCAAATACATGTCGTTCTACGCTTTCAGTACTGAAAATTGGAACCGGCCTCAGGACGAAATCGATCACTTAATGGACTATTTGGAAGAATTCTTCCGCAAAGAAATCGATTATTTGGATTCGGTGGGAACGCGCATTGTCGTTTCGGGCGATCTTTCTCGGATTCGGGAACAAACACGGAAAGTCTGCTACGCCGCGATTGAACGGACAGCGAAGAATTCAACCTGGTTCATTAACGTCTGCCTCAATTATGGCGGTCGTGACGAAATTGTGAGAGCCGCGAAGGCGATTGCGGTGGACTACAAAGAAGGCAAACTCGCTCTCGAGGATTTGACGGAAGCGAAATTCCATGATTATCTTTGGGTTAAAGAACTTCCTGATGTTGATTTGATGATCCGCACCTCAGGCGAGGAGCGGCTTTCGAATTACATGCTCTATGAAAATGCCTATGCCGAATTTGTATTTACTCCGGTCAAATGGCCGGATTTTAAGCGCGATGCCTTTATCGATTGTCTTAAAGAATTTCAAGAACGGAACCGTCGCTTTGGAGGACTGAAGAATGAATGAACAACACCATCATCATCCGGAGATGAACGAGATTACGCCCCAGGCGAAAGCTTCCTTGCGGAGCCGCCTCATCGTGGCGGTCGTTTTGATTTTGCTCATCATCCCATCCTTCTTTTTAGGGGGCTGGGTTTTCTTCGGAATCGTTGCACTTTTCTTACTTTTGGCGATCACCGAAATGATTCGGGCGCCGCAAAAACCCTATAAGTGGTATGTCTACGTTTTGACGTATATCATTGTTCTTTCCTATGTCTATTGGTTCGTTTTCAAAGGAAACTTTCGCGAATACCTCGCGGCGAAACATACGCCCGGGGCGGCGCCGTATACGTTCTCATTAGAGAATTATTTCTCTTCTTTGGACGTTTCAATCATCGGAATCGCCGCTTCGATTTTCCTTTATTGCCTCGTTGGCATTCTGGATAAGAGTTTTGCATGGAACGATGTCGCTTATTTCATCACGATTACATTGCTGCTCGGGCTTGGCTTCCAGGCGTTCTTCTTCTGCCGTTATTACCCTTTCTATATGTTCGGTTTTAACAACAATTTCAAAGGACTGCCATGGTGCGGTTTTGATAATGGGACCGCATTGATCGACTCGAGCATTTTCAAATACTTAGAGTCTTCGAGTTTGCTCTTTTTCGTGATCGTCATCACAACGATGAACGATACCGGCGCCTATTTCGTCGGGTCTTTATTTGGCAAACATAAAATGAATGAGCGGATTTCGCCTCATAAGACCTGGGAAGGTTTCTTTGGGGGCTGGATTTTTGGTGCCGTGGCGGGTTTGGCCTTTGGCTTTGGCGTCACCTTCGCTGGCTATCCGATGCTCCCGACGCTCGATGCAACTCATTGGTATTGGATTGGAGCTTTGGCCTTGGTTTTGCCGCTGATTTCTGATTTGGGCGATTTGGCCTTCAGCATGATTAAACGCAACTTTGGTATCAAAGACTATGGCAACATTTTGCGGGGACACGGTGGCATCGTCGACCGGGTCGGAAGTGATATGTTCACCTGTATCTTTACGGCCGTGGTGCTGATCTTCATCACCAATGGATGGAACTTCTTTATTTAATATGAGAAAAGTAGCATTGCTCGGCGCTTCCGGCAATATTGGAAGCCAATCGTTAGACCTTTTCGCCGCCGACCGCGCCTCTTTTACCCTCACGGCGATTTCTGTAGGGCATCACGTCGAGAAGATCGAAGGGATTCTCCAAAGCTTTCCGACGATCACTTCCGTTTGCGTTCAAGAGGAAGCGGATGCGAAATCCCTGCAAAAAGCCCATGAAAATCTCAAAGTTACCTGGGGTGATGAAGGTTTAGTCGAACTCTTGGAGACTGGCGATTTTGATATGGTCGAGAACGCCCTCGTCGGTTTTTCTGGTCTAGTCCCCTCAATTACCGCCCTCCGTTTAGGAAAAATTCTTTGCTTGGCCAATAAAGAAAGTCTCGTTGTTGGCGGTGAAATCATTGAGCGGATGCTCGCCCAAGGTTCGGGTAAGCTTTATCCGATCGACAGCGAGCACGTGGCGATTGCCAAATGCCTTTCAAAAGTCAAACGCGACGATGTCGAGCGTCTCGTGATTACCGCTTCCGGAGGCGCCTTTCGCAAACTTTCCCGCGGGGAACTCAAAAACGTCACCCCCGAAATGGCTTTGCAACATCCGACTTGGAAAATGGGTGCCAAGATCACCATCGACTCCGCGACGATGATGAACAAAGGCTTCGAAGTAATTGAAGCCCATTATCTTTTTGATTGGCCGGTCGATAAAATCGAAGTGCTTCTTCATGATGAGAGCGAGGTCCATTCTCTTTTGTTGATGAAGGACGGCTCTTATTACGCCGATGTGGGAAAACCGGATATGCATGGGCCGATCGCTTATGCCCTTTATGAAGGAAAAGCGCCCTTTGAAGTCCGCCATGAAAAAGGAATCCACGACTTTGGCGATTATCATTTCAAAGCCTTCGATCCTGTTCGCTATCCGGCGGTGCCGATGGCGTTAAAAGCTTTGCGAAACGGCGGGATCGAAACCACGGTTCTCAATGCGGCAAATGAAGAGGCGGTTCACCTCTTTCTCGAAGGAAAAATTTCTTTCTTAGACATTGAACATGCCTGTTCGTTGGCTTTAGCCAACTTTCCGAATATAATGAGACCAACCCTCCGCGATATTCTGACGACGGATTCGCTGACACGACTCTATGTCCGTCGGAAATTTGGTGGGCAGTAACCTCATGCAGATTTTCATCACGATTCTCATTTTGCTTCTCATGCTCGGCATTCTGATTTCCGCTCACGAAGCCGGGCATTTGGTCATGGCCAAATCTTTTAATGTGTATTGTTTGGAATACTCGATTGGTTTTGGACCCAAGCTTTTCTCGAAGAAAAGAAAAGGCGGCGAGACTGCGTTTTCTTTGCGGGCTTTGCCTCTAGGCGGTTATGTTTCGATGTATGGCGAAGGCGTTGAACTTCCTGAAGGGGTTACGATTCCTCCTGAGCGAAGCCTCAATGGCGTTGCCGCTTGGAAAAGGGGCCTGATTCTTTCGGCGGGTATCATCGTCAATTTCTTTCTTTCGATGGTCTTTGTGGTGATCTATGCGACCTGCATCAAAACCTATTACGTTTCCCAGCTCGTTTACACCGGGCTTGATGAAAACGGTGTCGCTTTAACCGATGCTTCCGCCCATGGCGAAATTGCCTATTCTTTCTGGGCGAGAGGCAGTATTGGCGACTATGTCGTCTCTTCCGATGAACGCATTTATAGCCCCATTGGGACTTCCTATAACGACAAAGCCTATTATGTCGTCGATACCGGCGCCAGCATTCTTAGTGAGGGAAAGTCCACGACTTATGTCGCTTGTTTTACCCCGACGAGCGTCGACAACAACGACTTCTTAAAAGGCCTCACTTTCTTCCCCTTACGGGAAGCTTTCTATCCTTCGCATCTCAATAGCGAAATGGGTTTGACCGCCTATCCGGATTTCCCCCAAGGAGCGTACGCCCTCAAAGAAGGCGATGTTCTTTCCCTCCATGTGACAACAATCGGCGTCGATAAAACCACCGGTGACGAGCGACCCCTTCATGATCAATTCGTGGCACGGAGTTCTCATTTGGTGAGCGCTACGGCGACGACCGTCGATAAAACCGTGATTTTCGCGGGCGGTTCTTTGTTCGTTTATTCCTATCAATACCTCGCTCCTTTTGGCGAAGCAATGGCGAACGCTTGCTATTATTATTCCCGCTATTTCACCGGGATCGGTGAGGGATTCAAAGCGATCTTCTCTTTTGATTTCTCGAATTTAGGCTCGGTGGTGGCAATGGGCGGAATGCTCTCGACCGAAAGCCAGCAAATCGGTTGGGCCCGGACCTTCTTCTTCTATGGCGGCTATCTTTCGCTGAACTTGGCCATCTTCAACCTTTTGCCTTTCCCTGGCCTCGATGGGTGGCAGCTTTTAGTCACCATTGTCGAAGGCTCGGTCAATCATGGCAAACGCAAGAAATGGGAGCACGAAGAGAAGGCTCGTTCGAAGAAGGCCTTAACAACTTCCGAAGTCTCAACGGAAACCTCTTCGGCGATCGCTCCGCGCGAATATAAGCCCTGGAAGATTAACGACAAAATCAAGAATACTGTCTCGATGGTGGGCTTAGCTCTCTTGTTTCTTTTCGCGATTGCCATCACAGTGAAAGACATTTTGTCTTTGGTGCTCTAACGATGCAGAACAAGATGTTGCGTTTCTTGACTTCTTTAGGGGTTGCCGACCCCTCGCTTTTCGATATGGATTTTGAATTGGTCGGACGCGACAGCGCCAATCCGAACAAAGTCGTGATGGCGATTCACAAAGATACTCCTTGGGAAATGTCGCTTCTTGAAGAGTTCCAAGAAGCTCTTTCTGACGTGAAATATGAGTATTCGATGCGCTTTTCTTATGGTGAGGAAGTCTCCTTTGAATCGATTGATCAGCTTTTTGAAGACTGGTATCTCAGCCATTACCATGGGATTCCCGCTTTCCAGCTCACCCCTGGTAAAGACAACCATATTAACGCTTTCATTCCTGAGGATTTGTCGCTTTCGACGATGAAAGAAATCGTCGCTGATTTCAACGCCCTTCTCGGCTGGCTTTCCTATCCAGAACGCGTCGAAATCGAAGAAGGAAATGCACCGATAGAAATACCGGCTGAAGCGAAAATCCCTGCAGAAAGCCAACAGATTCAAGTCAATGTGGTTTCCTCGCCCGTCCCAGAAACTGCCGAATCTTCGGACTCTACGAGCGAAGAGGATGACGATAAAGACGAAGACGAAAAAGAAGACGGCGAAACCGGTTCTTGCGAAACGCCTGTTGGCGATAGTCCTGATAACGGCTCTCCTGATGACAGCGCCCCCGTTCCCGATGAAGACGAATTATCCCGTCAAGCAGCTTTGGCCCAAGCGGAGCAAAACTATATGGCGGAGCAAAAAGCGGCGTCCGAAGCCGCTGCGAATGCCCGCAGTTTCCGGCGGGGGGATTATCAGCCCGTCGCGAAGATTGAAGGCCTTTTCTCGATTCCGCAAGGTAACGTTGAATTCTCTGGTCATCTTTACGCTACGAATTTTAGAGTCGGCCGCAAAGGTGGTCTCTATGGCACGATTGGCGTTGGCGATGCCACGAGCGCGATTAACGTTCGGGCCATCGAATCTCGCAGTGGAATGAGCGCCGAATTCCTTAACGCCTTAAAACAAGGCGATATCGTGAAAATCCGTGGCGCCATCGAATTCGATAAACGAACGAGTGAACGGCAGATTTTTGCCCATTATATCGACATTCTCCCGCCGGAGCCGTTGCGGACGGATCCTGAACCTGACAAGCGGGTTGAACTGCATTTGCATACCAAGATGTCCGCCATGGACGGCTTAGGCGAAGTTAATGATTATTTTGATGTGGCCAAAAATATGGGGATGAAAGCCATCGCCATCACCGACCACGGTGTCATTCAGGCCTTCCCGGCCGCCGAAAGCGCCGCCAAAAAGACCGGGCTTAAGCCTCTTTATGGCTGTGAATTCTTCATGTTTGACTATCCGACCTATGTCTTCAATCCCGCACCAATTGAACTGCGGAAAGCGAAGTATTGCGTTCTCGACTTCGAAACCACCGGCTTAAGCTCGCGTTACGACCACCCGACCGAATTCGGTGGTGTTATTGTCGAACACGGCATGGTCACGAAACATTTTGATCAATTTATTAATCCGGGCGTTCATATTCCGGAGATGATCACTGCGAAGACCCACATCGATGATTCGATGGTCAAAGACGCTCCAAGTGAAATCGAAGCGGCCAAGATCATTTCCGATTTCATCGGTGACGCGATTCTCGTGAGCCACAACGCCCCCTTCGACGTCGGCTTCCTTAATGCGATACGCGCCAAAGCCGGCATGCCACCAGTTTCCAACCCCGTCATCGATACTTTGGCCTTGTCACACTATCTCTTTCCGGAAGCCGCCCGTCATACCTTAGGCGCTTTAAGCCGGAACTTGGATTTGGACGTCTATGATGAAGGCGACGCCCACCGTGCCGATTACGATGCCGAGGCCCTTAATAACGTTTGGCAGGTCATTATTCCAATTTTGACCAAAGACGCCGAGCATTTAACCCAGGCGGATCTGGCCCATCTGGTTTCGACCAATCAGAACTTTTTTAAGCACCTTCGTTCCTACCACATGGTCGCGATTGCGAAAAACCAGGCGGGTTTGAAGGCGATTTACCGTTTAATCAGCGATTCGCACACCACCTACCTTTCGGCCGGGTCTATGCCCAAGATCTCCCGTCAAGAACTCATCCAGTACCGGGAGAATTTGATTTTCGGTTCGGCTTGCTTCAATGGCGAGGTTTTCGAGATCGCCTGCAACAAGAGCGAAGACGAATTACGTCAATGCATGGGTTTCTACGATTACATCGAAGTCCAACCTCCGGAGAACTATTCTTGGCTTGTCCACATGGGCGACTTGGGACAAGATCGCTTGATGCAGGTTCTCCATTCCATCATCGATACCGCTGACGAGCTTCACAAGCCCGTTTGCGCGACCGGCGATTGCCATTACGTGAACCCTGAAGACAAAGTCTTGCGCGACATCTATATCGTTCAGAAAGCCCTTGGTGGAGGTAACCATCCGCTAAACCCGCATCGTCGTGAAGATATGCCGCTTTTCCCGAACCCCGATCAACACTTCCGCTCCACTCAAGAAATGCTTGATTGCTTCCGGCCGTTTTTAAGCGAAGAAAAATGCCGAGAGATCGTGATCAAAAACACGAATTGGGTTGCCGACCAAGTCGAGCCGATTCAGATTCTTAAAGATCACCTCTATCCGCCCTCGGCGAACTTGCCGAACTCCGATGTCAAACTGCGGGAGATCATTAACGAAAATATCCGCAAAACCTATGGCGATCATCCTGATCCAGCCATTCCTGCACGTATCGAACAGGAATTAAAGGGAATTATTGAAAACGGTTATTCCGTCACTTATTACATCGCGCATTGCATCATCAAAAAGGCTAACGAAGAAGGCTACATCGTTGGCTCCCGTGGTTCGGTCGGTTCCTCTTTCGTTGCCACGATGTCTGGCATTACTGAGGTTAACCCGCTAGCTCCGCATTATCTTTGCCATAAGTGCCATCATTTTGAATGGTCGAGCGATCCCAACATCAAATCTGGCTTTGATTTGCCGGAGAAAAAATGCCCCGTTTGTGGGGAAATCATGGAAGGGAACGGTCAGAACATCCCGTTCCAGACCTTCCTCGGATTTAAAGCGGAAAAGGTTCCGGATATCGATTTGAACTTCCCTGCCGATTACCAGTCAAAAGCCCACGCCTATACCCGCACGCTTTTGAGCACGCCTGAAGAAAACGAGAAGATTGCTAAAGGCGAGCCGATTTCCAACCCGCACGTCATTCGGGCGGGCACGATCGCTACGGCTGAAGAAAAGAACGCCTTCGGTTATGTCCGGGGCTATTATGAACGGGTTCTCCATCAAGAATGGGGCAGCGTCAATAAAGCGTGGGTCGCCTATTTGGCCTCGCGCTGCGCTGGCGTCAAGCGTACAACCGGCCAGCATCCGGGCGGCATCGTTGTTATTCCCGCCGATATGGATATTTTCGACTTCACGCCATTCCAACACCCTGCTGACGATCCTGATGCGAGCTGGCTGACAACCCATTACGAATTTGCGAGCATGCACGATTCGGTGCTTAAGCTCGATCTTTTGGGCCACGTTGACCCGATGGCGTTACGCATGATGTCCCTCTTAACCGGGGTCGATATTCTGACCATTCCGATGAACGATAAAAAAGTTCTTTCCTTATTCTCTTCGCCCGAGGCGCTAGGGTTGCATCAGAATCCGCTCGCTTTCAAGACCGGCGCGATTGCTTTGCCAGAATTTGGCACTTCCTTCGTCCAAGGCTTACTCGAAGAAGCTTTGCCCCATACCTTTAATGACTTGCTGATTATTTCTGGCTTAAGCCATGGCACGAACGTCTGGAACGATAACGCCGAAGCCTTAATCAAGAACAAGACAGCGACCCTTCAGGAAGTCATCGGATGCCGTGACGATATCATGAACGACCTCATCGGTTGGGGCATCGATAATTCCAAGTCCTTCAAAATCATGGAATATGTCCGTAAGAACAAGGTAGGCAAGCCCCTCAAAGAAGAAGACATCGAGGAGATGAAGAAGCATAATGTCCCCGATTATTTCATCGAAAGCTGCAAGAAGATTCGCTATCTTTTCCCGCGCGCTCACGCGACCGCTTACGTCATGGGGGCAGTGCGAGTGGCCTGGTTCAAGATTTATCATCCGCTCGAGTTCTACGCGACTTATTTCACGGTGCGTTGCGATAAATTCGACATTGAAGCGATGACATGGCCGCTTGATAAAATCGTCGAAGAAATCCATCGGCTTCAATCGGCCAGCAAGATTCCCGGCGCGATGTTTACCGACCGGACAGGCGAGGAACGAAAATACTCCGATAAGGATGACGAAATCCTTAAAACGCTTATTTGCGCCGCCGAAATGGTGGATCGGGGTTTCCATATCAAAAATATCGATTTGATGCGTTCCTTAGGAAGCGATTGGGCGGTGGATGCGGAAGATAATGCCATCATCCCGCCTTTTAGCGTCATTTCAGGCTTAGGCGCGGCAGCGGCAGATACCGTTGTGGTGGCCCGGAAAGATGGTCCGTTTATCTCGATAGAAGATCTCCGTGATCGCACGAAACTGAGCCAAACCGATATCGAAACCTTGCGAAAACTCGGGGTTCTGGACGGGATGGGCGAAACAAACCAGATGACTCTCTTTTAATTCCGTTTTCGAAGTGGTATATTACCACGTGCGAGAATTCTCGCTCCGTCGGGACATGGCACAGTTGGTAGTGCGCTTGGTTCGGGACCAAGAGGTCGCGGGTTCGAGCCCCGCTGTTCCGACCACTTGAAAAAAAGCCACCGAGTAATCGGTGGTTTTCTTTTGCTCTTTTCGTGGATAAAAAAGCGAAAAAGAAATTTCAAAAATGAAATGCGATTTTCTCCGATTTAAAAACAAAAAAATAAGAAATACAAAAATTAAATGTAAAGGAATTTTTTACTTGAAATCACCTTTGGACAAAATGGCTGGGGTTACGGTGAGGGAGTTTGAAAAAAAGCTTAACCAAAAGCGAGGATGAAGAGAACAGGTTCCAGATTGTCTCTGTCCCCGAAACCTTTTAGCCGAGATTTGTTAACGGAGGGAGATGGTGGAACCCGAAAAACGATGAGAGGCGTTTAGAAACGTCTTTAAAGATCTCGGAGGTGGTAAAGCCTCCTTTGGGGAACGTCATTCCTTCTTCTTGTGTTACAATAACCGCGTTGCGCCCGTAGCTCAGCTGGATAGAGCACTTCCCTCCTAAGGAAGGGGTCAGCCGTTCGAATCGGCTCGGGCGCGCCAAGGATTGAAACGGAGTTTGCTCCGTTTTTTTCTTTGCAAAAGGGCCTTCGTTCGTTCAAAAAACCTTTACTTCTCTTTTAAACATCCGATACTTTAAAGAAGCGATGCTACCTCACGTTGCAACCAAAAGTTGCGGACATGAAAAGCAGAGTTGGTAGATTCGTTTTGCCTTTCTTTGCTAATCTAGTGCCGTTGTCAGGAGGAAAAGTTATGAACATCGAAATCGCCAACCGTCTTGTGGACTTAAGAAAGAAGAGTGGGCTCTCCCAAGAAGAACTCGCGGCCAAACTTGGGCTCTCTCGTCAAGCAGTCAGCAAATGGGAACGGGCTGAAGCCTCTCCGGATACGGATAACCTTATTTGTTTAGCGAAACTCTATGGGGTTTCGCTCGATGATCTTTTGAATACCAATCAATCAGTCGATGAAATCGTTCGCGAACAAGTTAAAAAAGATGATGCCGGAGAAACGAAAGAATCCCCAAAAGACGACGCTTCTGCATCCAATAACGATGGGAAAGGCCAGAATACCGGAGAAACGGCCTCCATGCATAGCGATGGAACGACGGGGGAGAGTAAATTCGAGGGTTCCTATTATGACGAGGACAAGCAAAAAGAAGTCCACGTTGAAGGCGGCATCCATGTTACCGGATCCGATGGAGCGCGGGTTGACATCGGCAAAGATGGGATCCATGTTACCGGCGCCAACGGCGAAGAAAAGACCGTGAATCATGTTCATTGGGGCGTCACGCGATCACGGAAAAAACATTTTGAAACCATTTCCGCGATTGCCTCAGGAATCACGACAATGTTGGCGGTTATTGCCTATCTTTTATGCGGGTTTTTAATTCCGAACGCGTATTACGGCTGGGGTTGCTCGTGGATCGTTTTCTTCTTAATCCCCCTTGTTCCTTCCTTTGTTGATGCCCTCGCTAAGCGGAGCTTTTGCACCTTTGCTTTCCCTGTCCTCGTCACGGCGGCTTACCTATTCTGTGGCATGGTGTATCAACTCTGGAATCCGACTTGGATTCTCTTCTTAGCGATTCCACTTTATTACATCGCCTTTGGGCCGATTGACAAGGTGATTCGAAAACATCATCCGGAAGACTACGAAATACGAACTGACGAAGACGATAAAACAGACGATGATGTGATCGATGTCGATGTGAAATAAGGGCGATATGAAAAAACCGATGGCCTTTTGTAAGGGATTTCTCGGTTTTTTATTTTCTTAGAAAGAACCTTCGAATGAGGAAATTGGAACGACGAACATCGCACCATGGATCTTTTTGAAATTATCGGTGTGCTTGCGGATATCCTCTTGCAAGCGCGGGAGTTTGGTTTCATCCACAATAATGAACATCGTGGAATTTTGTCCTGGCTCATGCGTTTCCTCGGCAATCTCACTGAGGGAAAGGGCCGCGGCCTTCTCAAAATTCACATTTTGCAGGACGTGTTTCAAACTTTGAGTTTTGATCATCGTCCCGTTATAACCATCGGCAATAATCGCACTATAAAGAGCATCCGTTAAACGGCCCCGTTCCAAGACGGCAAAGAGTAATACTTTCATCTTTTTTCCTCCGCGGTTTCTAATTATGCCATAAAGGCATTGAAAGATGAAAAGAAAACATCCTCGGTGATTTGAATAAGGAATATAATCTATTTTTGTCGAGGATATTTTATGAATTACCTTGCCGAAGAATTCCAACAAGCTGCCAACTCTATCGCTAATGGAAGCCCGTATCAGCTCCTCTTGCCTATCGGGCTTATTTTGTTGATTGCCAAACTTCTTTCCATTTTATTTAGCAAATTGAAGGTTCCGCAAGTCATCGGTTTTTTGGTTGCTGGTCTTTTGGTTGGTTTAATCAGTTTCATTCCAGGCGAAACCGTTTTGACCGATTACACCAAATTAGGGATTGATATCCTAGCTAAATTTGGCGTTGTTTTGATCCTTTTCAGCGCCGGGGTGGAAACGGATATCAAACAGGTCAAGGCGGTCGGGGTTGCCTCACTTGTTATTACCAGCTTGGGCGTTGTTGTTCCGCTGGGCTTTGGCTTTTTAGTTGCCTTCTTGTTCCGCAATTATGGCGGGATTGATACGTCCTTCCTTGCTTCGACGATCAATCCGATTTATTCCGATCTCTATTACGGCGTTATTCTTTCAGCCACGTCGGTTTCAATCACCGTTGCTACTTTAAAAGAGTTGGGCAAACTTGAATCCAAAGTTGGTCAAGCGATTGTCTCGGCCGCGATCATCGATGATATTATTGGCATTGTCTTGCTTTCTCTGATCATCTCGCTTTCTGGCTCAACCACTGGTGGCAGCGATTTCAACTTATTGGAGTTTATCATCACCAAAATCAGTGGCGCAGAATTGAACGCGGGATGGACTGTCGTTGTCATTATCGTTAATATGGCGCTTTTCTTCTTGTTAAGTTTCGGCATTTCGTTCTTTATCCGCCGGTTCTTCAACTGGCTGGGTACGAAATATCCTCATCATATTCGCATTCCAATTTTCTCATTGGCTTTCTGCTTTATTTGGGCTTATGTGGCTCAGGCGTTCTTCCAAATCGCCGATATCACCGGTGCGTATGTCGCGGGCCTCGTTCTTTCAACTACGGCGCCAAAGAATTATATCGATCATCGGGCTGAGACAACGGCGAACGTTTTCTTTGTTCCAATTTTCTTTGCTTCGGTGGCTATGAAAATGTACACCGCAACGTTTGATGGTTCATCGCTTAACTTCATTTGGTTTGGCCTCTGCTGGATTGTTGCTGGGCTTCTTGGCAAGATCATTGGGGCGGGATTTGGAGGGGTTATTTGCAAATTCAGCCTCAAAGACTCCACCAGAATTGGCGTGGGTATGATGGCACGGGCTGAGGTTTTGATTGTCACCGCTCAGACTGGAGTTGAAGCGGGGCTTGTGGATAGCAAGATCATCCCCTTTACTTTGGGTTTGATTTTAATTTCCTCTTTTGTTACTCCGATTCTCCTTAAACTTCTTTATAAGGGCGAGATTGATGATGGCTTAGGCGGCGGACGTTCTGAGAATGCCAGCAAACCTGAAATCGATCCGGTTGTGGGCAAAACCTTGCCTGAAGATACTCCAGCGATTGGCGATCCCACCGTCAAGGGGGCAAAATAGTCTAACTTTTCGTCTTTTCTTTATTGACAAGAAAGCCTAAGGCTTCTATCCTTATTCGTGCGCGTTTAGCGCATCAGTACCGGATTTGGGGCGTTAGCTCAGCTGGGAGAGCGCCTCCATGGCATGGAGGAGGTCGAGAGTTCGATCCTCTTACGCTCCACCAAATCAGAAATTAACCTTGACCTCGTCAAGGTTTTTTCTTGCTTAATCGACCGTAACGCTGAAGTCTTGAGCGAAATATTTTTTCAGGACTTTGACGTCATCTGGCAAGAATTTTGCTTCGGAAGGAAGATCCCTTGTGGCACAAAAGAATACTTCACTTGATTCTTGATCGTGCGGAGCGATATGGGCCTCGGAGTCCTTTAGTGAAGCGATAAAGGTGAGAACAACATAATTCGTTATGTCGCCATTGGGATAATGAAGCGTGGTATTTGGACCGCTTTGAATCATGAAAAGAGCGGCCTTTTGCAAAGATATTCCAGTTTCTTCAAAAATTTCCCGTTTAAGACCTTCCAGGACCTTTTCTTCGAAATCAATGGAACCGCCCGGAAGGCAATAGAGCCCATTGTCTTGGCGTTTTTCTAAGAGGATGCGGCCTTGTTCATCGAGGATTAAAGCGGACACCCCAACGCTTAAACAAGGGGCATGACCAATTTTCTTCCGGAGATAAGCGATATAGTCTTCCATTTTTATTTCTTTTCTTCTGGCTTCGCCAAAACGAGGTTGACGTGACAATATCCGCCGGGGTTCTTGTCGAGATAGTCCTGGTGATAATCTTCCGCCGGATAAAAGTTGTTCATTTGTTTAATTTCGATACACCAGCCTTCGTGGAGATGTTCCGAGAAATAGGAATCTGCCCGGATTCCGTCCATTAGATTGGTGTAATAAACTCCGGTGCGGTATTGATGTCCGATGTCATGGCCTTGTTGGTCGATAAGGTATGGATCCACAAACCGCAAATAATGTTCTAAAAGCTTTTCTAAAGATATTACGCTATCGTCATAAACGATTTTTACCGTTTCGGCGTGGCTGGCCTTGCCGCTTTTGAGGTCTTCGTACTTTGGAAAAGCACTCGTGCCATTGCAATAGCCAACCGTCGTGTCCGTTACGCCTTTGAGTTGCTTAAAATACGCTTCAACACCCCAGAAACAGCCACCGGCGAGATAAATGATTTGTTCCATATTGCTATTATATTCTACTTCATATAGAAGTAAGGCCTAAAAAACGCTAAAATAAGGCGCGCTGAAAACTTATGTATTGCTCAAAATGCGGGAAGAAAATTCCTAATGATGCTTCCTTTTGCCCCGAATGTGGTAATCCGGTGCAGCCCCAAGAGACTTCATCGATGAGCGAAGAACTCCCGACGCCCAAGAGCACTTTGGCCGCTGGACTTTTTGGGATTTTCTTAGGAGCGTTTGGCGTGCACAACTTCTATTTGGGCTATACGGGCAAAGCCGTGGTTCAACTGATCCTGTCCTGTTTGATTATCTTCTTACCCGTCAGCTACGTTTGGGGCTTGGTTGAAGGCATCATGATTCTGAGCGGTCAGATTAATGTCGATGGGCAAGGAAACTTGCTTAAAAAAGATTTCTAATTGGGATTTGCGGAGGATATTAACATGGATTCCCTTGAAGAGAACGCAAAAGAGATTGTTCGGAAACTGTCTTTGAAACAAAAGGCAAAGCTTCTTTACGGCAATGGCGATTGGAATACCAACGCCATCAAGAAGAAACCTATCCGAGCCTTAGAGATGCATGATGGCCCGCTTGGTCTCCGAAAACCGACCCCACAAAGCGAGCAGCCCCTTAATGGCGAACTCGTTGGGACTTCTTTGCCCTCGACTTGTTATCCTGCTCCTTGTTTAACCGCCTGCTCTTGGGATCCGGATTTGCTCAGCGAAATGGGTGAAACCGTCGCCCAGGAATGCCTCTTACAGAAAACCGATATCATTTTAGCCCCTGGGGTGAACATCAAACGCAATCCGCTTTGTGGACGCAACTTTGAGTATCTCTCGGAAGATCCCTTATTGGCTGGTAAGATGGCAGCTGGTTATATCAAAGGCGTTCAGAGCCACGGCGTTGGCGTTTCACTGAAACATTTTGCGGCGAATAACCAGGAATATCGCCGGGTAAATTATTCGGCTGATGTTGATATGCGGGCGCTTCGTGAGCTTTATTTAAAGCCTTTCGAAATCGCCATTGCGGATGCGAATCCGTGGACGGTGATGTGCTCCTATAACAAAATCAACGGAGTATATTCCGCGGATAATGATTGGCTATTGAATGATGTTTTACGCAAAGAATGGAATTACGACGGCGTCGTGATGAGCGACTGGGGCGCTACGGTTAGCCCCATTGATTCGCATAATCATGGTCTTGATTTGGAAATGCCTTGCCATGAAAAACGAGCTTCTCGCCTTGTTCGAGCCGTTCATCGGGGCAAATTGAAAGCCACAGCTGTCAATGATAGCGCTTTGCGGATGGTGCTTCTGAATTTGCGTTGTCAAAATCGGACCCCTTCTCAACAAGCCTTTAATGTCGGAATGGCTCATCAAAAAGCCCTCGAAGTTGCGCAAAAATCCATCGTTTTAGCTAAAAACAATGGCGGTATCCTTCCGTTAAAGAATTTGGATGACGTTTGCTTGATTGGTGCCTTGGCCAAAGATTTCCGCTATCAAGGCGGTGGCTCGAGCCATGTGATCCCTCAGCATTTAATTACTCTTTATGATGCGCTCAACGAAGGGCGAGCGCCTGGAAAAGAAGTGAAATATGAACCGGGCTATCCTCTGACTGAAAACGAGAATTCCCGATTGCTTTATTTAAACGCGGTTGATCTCGCTTCCTCTCACAAGAACGTTGTTCTTTGTCTGGGCCTTCCAAGCCACTACGAATGCGAAGGCTATGATCGTCACGATATGCGTTTGCCTGATGAGCAATACGCCTTGGTCGATGCCTTGTTGGCTGTGAACAAGAATCTTATCGTTGTTGTTGTGAGCGGTTCGCCAGTCGAACTCCCCTTCTTGGACCAGGTTCCTGCCGTCCTCTTAGCTTACCTTTCTGGTGAAGCCGGAGGAAAGGCAATCAAAGATATTTTATTAGGTACCGTTAATCCTTCCGGGAAACTTGCCGAGACTTGGCCAGTCCACTATCTTGATGTCCCAAACCGTGATTTTTATCCGGGTTCTGCAGAGATTTCGCCTTATAAAGAGAGCATTTTCGTGGGCTATCGATATTATCTTTCTGCCAGCAAAGCAGTCGCGTTTCCCTTTGGACACGGCTTAAGCTACACGGATTTTAAGTATTCAGATTTTGAGTTGGCCAAAGAACAAGTTAAATCTGGAGCTTCGCTGAAAGTGTGGTTGAAGGTTACCAATGCCGGCAATGTTGATGGCGAGGAAGTTGTTCAACTCTATGTTTCGCCTCGAGACAATAAAATCTATAAGCCCTTACGAGAGCTTCGCGCTTTTACTAAGGTTTCTCTCGCCGTTGGCAAAAGCAAAAACATTGTCTTCACCCTTCCGTATTCGGCATTCGCTTACTTTGACCTCGCTCAGAAACAGTACGAAGTTGAGAATGGCCGCTACCTCATTGAAGTTGGCTCTTCCAGCGTGGATATTCGTGCTTCTGGCTTGGTTGAAGTCCTTTCGGATTTCGTTGGCGAAGACAAACATTCGGTTTTACCTTCCTATTACGCTTTGACGAGAGAGGGTGGGTTTAACCGCGTTTCTGATGAGGAATTTTCCTATCTCTTAGGCCGAAAACTTTCAATAGAGCACGATCGGCATCGTCGTCCCTTTACCATGAATTCGACTTTGGAAGAGATCTCGGAGACTTTTATTGGCAAAAAGATCAAAAAAATTGTTCAAAAACAATGCTATGTTGAAACACGAAGCGACCAAGAAAATGATGACTTATTTCATATGATGATGGATACACCTCTCCGAATGGTTGGAGTCGCCGGCTTTAACGAAAAGAAACTTATCGCGATTCTTAAAATGGCTAATGGACATCCTTTTGGAGCGTTATTTGCCCTGCAGTTTGGCCATCGCAAATGATCACTTTATTGATTCTTTACAATATTTTAAAAAGTGCGATAGACAAGAATTTGACTTTTACCCGATCAGATGGTTCGGCGGCCTATCCTTATTTTCAAGCGAAAGACTTCGGAGTATCGACGTCATATTTCTCTTTTCGCTCCGGAAAATGGATGCTTCATGGATCCCGATATTATGTTGGGAATGGGCCTTATAAAGGCGTCTTAATTTTCTTTCATGGTATTGGGAGTGGTCGGAATGCTTACATTAAACCTATCTGTCTTTTTGCACTTCAAGGTTATTTGGTTTATGCCTTTGACTATACCGGCTGCATGGAAAGCGAAGGACCTTATATTTACGGCTTAGGTCATGTTGCTTATGACGAAGATGCTTTTTTCGAATGGCTCGATCATGATGAAATCGCTCAAGGCTATGAAAGATATGTCGTTGGGCACTCCTGGGGTGGCTATGCTGCCCTAATTTCTTCAAAACCCGTGTATAAGGTCAAGAAAGTGATTTCAATCTCGGGTTTTAATAGGGTTTCAGAAGAGCTAAAATGCCTAAATCCTAAGGTAGATTCGAAAGTTTTATCGTTTTTAATGGCTTTTTATTTTCGGGATCGAAATGGGAAGTATGGAGATTTATCTGGCAGCGATGTATTAAAAAAGAGTAGCTGCGATCTACTTTATATCCAAGGAGAAGCCGATTCGATGGTACCCCCAAAGGCCGGATACCTTTCTCTTCAAAAGGATTTGAAAGGTCGTCCTAACACCAATTACTTCATCGTTCCTGGTCGCGGACATCAGGTATTTCTTTCGATAGAATCAGAGAAATACATCAACAAGATGTTTGATCAAAAACTTAATTCTCCTGAGGGGCCGATCGGTTTAAAAATGAGCCTAGAAGAATCCGGGAATGAAAACAAAGAATTATTGCAAACGATGTTCGACTTTTTGTCTAATTAAGGGTATATTACTAAGCGTGCACTGGTGGCGGAATTGGTATACGCGCTAGTCTCAGGAGCTAGTCGGGCAACCGGTGTGAGTTCAAATCTCATCCAGTGCACCAGACTTATGCGCCCGTAGCTCAGATGGATAGAGTATAAGCCTCCGAAGCTTAGGGTCAGGCGTTCGAATCGCCTCGGGCGCACCAATGAAAATTAGGTGTCAGGAAACTGGCACTTTTTTTCTTTTTTTATTCTCTGAAATAGATAGACAAACGACTATTAATAGATAAAACTCTATACTTTATTAATTTGGCGTGCCACAATATAAGAGTCGATGGAATCGGAAGAAATTTAAAACTTATGGCAGGAACAGATCGGCGCTACAGAAAAACGGAGACTCAAATTGAAAATTCGATGTTGAACCTCCTTTGCCGACAAGATTTTGATGATATTTTAGTCACGGATTTGACTCGGGAATGTGATATAAATCGCTCTACTTTTTACCTTCACTACCAGTCTTTGGACGCTGTTTTAGGGGCTCTTGAAGACCAGTGCATTACCCTCTTGTCCCCCCTTGCCGCCCTCCTTGGGGAGATGGATGGAAAGCAGTTTGTCAAAAGCCTCTATGGTCTTGTCGACGATCATCGGACCCTCTTTAAAGGCGTCCTCCTTTCGACGACCTCTCGATTCGATGAAAAACTGAGGGACCTCTTCTTCCCCCCTCTCGGTGTGGTTGTCCCGCTCAAAAATAAAAAGACCTCGGATGACCAATCCCTCCGAGCGGGTACCCTCGTCGTTGGGATCCGGATGGCCCTTAGTTTGTATTTTGACGGGAATGAACGATTAGAAACAAAAAAGCTTACCGATGACTTGGAAGCTTTGATCGCTTTGCCAATTTATTCCGATTTCCTAAAGCGGTAACCTTTTATCGGTTTCGATTTGTTTATTGTCCTGAGGGGTTGTTGCGACTTTCGAAAAAGAAGATCTTCGTTTTATTCCCCAATAAACTTTGTTGGAATTTGTACCGACTTATTCTATAATCCTTAACGCGCTGAGAAGCGTAGGTGTTGGAGATTCGTTCTCCTTCGCTTCCTGCCCAAGTGGCGAAATGGTAGACGCAAG
>Ga0183095_10163_pt1 | contig 53539 bp, 52 predicted proteins | sample BioMet4_FD_130346 | JGI IMG/M metagenome (GOLD analysis project Ga0183095, IMG submission 130346) | Microbial communities from bioreactor (seeded with sewage sludge) at LBNL, California, USA - Biofuel metagenome 4 (v2) (version 3) | ecosystem: Engineered > Bioreactor > Anaerobic > Unclassified ...
GAGACAGTTCGGTCCATATCCATCGCGGGCGCAAGAAACTTGAAGGGAGCTGCTCCTAGTACGAGAGGACCGGAGTGGACGAACCAACGGTGTACCAGTTATGACGCCAGTTGTACAGCTGGGTAGCTGCGTTCGGAAGGGATAAACGCTGAAAGCATCTAAGCGTGAAACCCGCCTTAAGATGAGGTTTCTCACAGAGTAGTCTGGTAAGGCACCTCAGAGATTATGAGGTTGATAGGCTGGGAGTGGAAGTTCCGTAAGGAATGTAGCGGACCAGTACTAATATGCCGAGGGCTTAACTTTACTGACCTGTCCAAGAGCGAAAGCGATTGGGTAACAGGTCGCAAGCGAAAACGTCCCAAGAACCAAGCCTCGAAGAGGCGCAGGCGATTGGCTGACGTTGACCGCTAAGGTTAAAATACTAAAATGTTCAAATTCATTTCAAACTTCTGTATAGTTTTGAGAGAGCAATCTCTTACATATCCGGTGATGATCGCTGAATGGTTCCACCTGTTCCCATTCCGAACACAGTAGTTAAGCATTCATACGTCGAAAGTACTTGGCTGGAAACGGCCTGGGAGGATAGAGCGTTGCCGGTTTGATTTTTGAAGCACTCGTAGCGATACGGGTGCTTTTCGTTACTATAAAAATATTTGGCTGATAAAAAATAGTACTTAAGGACAATCCTGGAAGTATCTGGGCAGTATTGACCATGCTATTTTGATGCGTTATAATATTTTATATGGCGATAAGATCTAATAATCGTATCGTATATAGCATGTATGCTGAAAGAGGGAAACAAGGGAATGTCGATTGTAAGTGTAGATTATGTTTGTGGGTTGGATGGAAATTGTTATCATGCGGTGAATCAGTTTTGCCAGATGAGACAGCCGCAGGAATGTAAATATAGCCGTCGCCGGTGTCCTTCGATTAATGAATATTTCAATACGATGCCAATTGCGGACAAGGCAGGCTTTTTTGCTGATGTTATGGCCTGCGCTGCTTGCCCTAAAAAGGATGGCTGTGAGAATATGGACAAGGCTAGCGATGAAAATGCCCATCAAGGCTGCATGCAGCGTATGGATGAATGGCTACATGAGACGGTGCAGAAAGAAGCCTGACGAAATGAACCCAAAAAGGAACAGACAGTTTTATGCTGTCTGTTCCTTTTTGGGTTCATTATATATTTGAGGGAAACTTTTATTTCGAAAAATAGCGATCCAGAAGGCCTTTGAACCCGCGTCCGTGACGAGCTTCATCTTTGCACATTTCATGTACGGTATCATGAATAGCGTCAAGGTTCAGCTGCTTGGCCAAAGTGGCAAGTTCCTTTTTCCCAGCGCAGGCGCCATGTTCGGCAGCAACGCGCATTTCAAGGTTCTTTTTGGTGCTGGAGGTAAGTACTTCGCCGAGAAGTTCGGCAAACTTAGAAGCATGTTCTGCTTCTTCCAAACCATAGCGTTTGAAAGCTTCGGCAATTTCCGGATAACCTTCGCGATCGGCAACCCGGCTCATGGCCAGATACATGCCGACTTCGGAGCATTCTCCGGTGAAATTCTGATGAAGACCTTCCAAAACTCTTTCATCTACGCCTTTAGCAACGCCGACGCGATGCTCATCCGCAAAGTCCATTTCTTCTTTTTGCTCGATGAACTTATCGGCCGGAGCTTTGCAAATTGGGCACTGCGCTGGCGGAACGTCGCCTTCATATACATAACCACAGACACTGCAAACAAATTTTTTCATGTTCATTTCCTCCTGATTGTTAATTTATTTCGCTGCCCTCTCAAGCAGTTCTTTGTTATGGCTTTATTATAAGGGCGCAGGAGGGAAAAGAAAATGTGTCTGAGAAGCCTTTATAAGCGATTATCGCTTTTAGACATGAATATTCTTTTGATTTCATGGCTAATCAAAGAAATTCAAAATTAATATTAATGAATAATAAATATCCAATTGGACGAATATATTTTACGTAGTTGTAGGGATATGATATAATTTACCTTTGATAGGAAGACAGGAGTGGCATTATGACGGAGTGTATTACTGATTCGCCCGCTGCGACGGCAGCTTTGGCAGCGCGTCTCGGGAGCAAAATCAAGGCGGGTATGGTACTATGTCTGGAAGGCGATCTGGGGGCGGGCAAGACTTTATTGGTACAAAATTTGGCCCGGGCGATGGGGGTTCAAGGCGAAGTAACCAGTCCGACTTTTAACATTATGAATCTTTATCAGGGGCGGATGCCGATCGCTCATTTTGATCTCTATCGGCTGGAGTCAGAAACGGAGTTGGATGAGATCGGTTTTTATGAATATATCGATGCTCCGGATGGTTTAGTGGTGATTGAATGGGCGGACAAGTTTCCGGAGGCTTTGCCGGAGAGCTATATCCGCATACAGATGGAACGTATGGAGCAGGACGATAGCCGCCGCATTTTGTTTTCGGCGCAGGGAAATGCTTTTCAGGACTGGATAAAGGAGTGGGAACAGTCGTGTTGATTTTGGCTTTAGAGACATCAACGATGGTGTCAAGCGTGGCGGTAGCGACCGAGGAAAAATTGCTGGCGGAGATTACCGTGCAGACACGGCTTACGCATTCGGAGACGTTGATGCCGCATATTCAAGAGGTTTTGCGGCTGGCCGATGTGCAAAAAGAAGATCTGGATGCAGTGGCGGTAAGCATTGGCCCGGGCTCTTTTACGGGGCTGCGCATCGGATTGGCAGCCGCTAAGGGCATGGCCTATGCGCTGCATATCCCCATCACCGGGGTGCCGACGCTGGCGGCGCTGGCGTCACGCTTTCCGGTCCCCGGCGCTTATCTGGCGCCGCTGATGGATGCTCAGAAGGGGCACGCGTATATGGCCATGTTTTCCTGGCAGGCGGATGAGCTGCATACCGAGCAGGATATTGAGATCCTGTCACTGGATGAGGTGTTGGAGCATTGTGCTGCCAAAAAGGCGCCGGTGGTCTTGGCCGGCGATATTGCCCGGAAAAAATTAGCCCCGCGGACGGATATGCCGGACAATGTTTCGGTGGCGCCGCCGGCGCTGGTTATGCCGCGGGCGGCTGAGGTAGCTTTTTTAGGGTTGCGGCAGCTGGCAGCTGGTAAGGCGGGCAATGTGATGGATATGGAGCCGGTTTATATCCGGCGTTCCGAGGCAGAGGTACTTTGGGAAGCGCGCCATGGAAAGACGGTCTCATGATTAAGTTTCGCGAGATGGTACCGGAAGATGCGGCTGGGGTGGAGGCCGTGGAAAAAACATCCTTTGCGATTCCCTGGTCGCGGCAGTCCTTTTGGGAGGAAGCCGCTAATGAGCGCACTTGTTATCTGCTGGCGCTTGATGAGACGACGATCATCGGTTATGCCGGCGTGTGGATTCTCGATGATGAGGCGCAGATTACCAATGTAGCAATCGCGCCCTCGTATCGCGGCCAAGGGGTCGGGACCAAACTCATGGCAGAAATCATGGGGGCAGCCAAGAGCCGGGGCGCAGCGCGGATGACGCTGGAGGTCCGGCCGTCGAATGCCGCTGCATTGGCTTTGTATGCGGCTTTTGGTTTTAAGAGTGTCGGCCGTCGTCCGCATTATTATCAGGACAATGGTGAGGACGCGGTTATTATGTGGAATATGAAGTTATAGCTGGAGGCAGAAGATTGAAGGAAGAACAGGAACGACTGACGCTGGCGATCGAGTCGAGCTGCGATGAAACATCGGCAGCCGTGCTGCGCGGCGGACGGACGCTATTATCAAATATCATAGCAACGCAGATTCCCGTACATCAGAAATTTGGCGGGGTTGTGCCGGAGATTGCTTCGCGCAAACACATTGTCAATGTCATGCCGGTCATTGATGAGGCTTTACGGCAAGCCAAAGTCGCTTTGACCGATATCGATCAAATAGCGGTAACATATGGTCCGGGGTTGGTAGGAGCGTTGTTGGTTGGCGTATCGGCAGCGAAATCCCTGGCATTTTCTTTAGGGGTGCCGCTGATCGGTGTCAATCACTTAGAAGGGCATATTTTTGCGAACTTTCTCAGTGCGCCGGATTTGGAACCGCCCTTTATGGCGCTGGTTGTTTCCGGCGGCCATACTTCGCTGGTCCAGGTCAAGGGGTACAATCATTTTGTGCTGATGGGACAGACGCGGGATGACGCGGCGGGCGAGGCGTTTGACAAGGTGGCGCGGGTCATGGGGCTGCCGTATCCGGGCGGACCGCAGATTGACCGGCTGGCCAAAGATGGCAATCCGGCGGCGATTGATTTTCCTAAAGCATTGCAGGATAAAGGAAATTATGAGTTTAGTTTCAGCGGCCTTAAGTCGGCGGTGCTAAATTATTTGAACTCGATGAAGCTGAAACAACAGCCGGTCAATAAGGCGGATGTGGCGGCGTCCTTTCAGCGGGCCGTCATTGAAGTATTGGTGGCCAAAGCACTGGAGGCCATGCATGCGACCGGAATGCGCACGCTGGTACTGGCGGGCGGCGTAGCGGCCAACAGCGCGCTGGAGGGCCGGCTGCGAGAGGCAGCACAGGCACAGGGTATCCGTTTTTATTATCCGAGCACCGTGTTGTGTACGGATAATGCGGCTATGATTGCCTGTCGGGGCTATTATCAATCGCTGGCCGGCCATTTTTCCAATCTGTATCTGAATGCCGTTCCGGGGCTGGATCTGACGGATATGGATGCTGAAAACTGAATCAAAGATCATTCAATGAGGAATGGATTGCGTCACCGCAGGGAGAGTGTGCGGATTTTTGACGGAGTCTGTTCCTTTTTTATTTTGCATACAATATTATTGTGAAAATCGCGCTTATGCACAAGGATTTTGGCGGCAATAGCGGGAAATAAGATATATAGGAGGAACTAGCAATGGGAAGTTTAGTGGATATTTGTCGTAAATATACGCAGCTTACGGCCATGCAGTGTGATCTGCTGAAGCGCATCAGCGTCTGCCTGCCGTTTATCGCCGATCTGGCGCATGCGCAAATGAGCCTGCTGGCTCCGGTCCGTCAGCCAGCCGGACGTTTTGTGGTGCTGGCCCACGAAAAACCGCACACGGTGTTTCATCCGGCGGAATTTGCTGTTCCGGGCAGTCTGATTGCCCAGGTAGAGGAACCGCTGGCGGCGCGGACGCTGCATACCGGCAAGCCGATGAAGGGCAAGAGAGAATGGGAGCTTGGCAATACGAGTCTGGATATGTATACTTTTGCTATTCATGATGGAACCGAGGTCATTGCCGTCGTTAGCATTGAAACCGATAGTGCAAATCTGCAGCTGGATGGATATGCGCAGCTCTTAGAGACGGCGCGGCTGATTCTCATCAATGCGCGTAAGGCTCTCGACCGCGATATGTATCGGCCGATTTCCCCGAGTGACGGTATCATTGTAACCGATCAATTTAATCGTATTGTATTTGCCAATGTGGCGGCGGTGCGTATTTACCGGGTGCTGGGGGTAGGCAGTCTGGTCGGCTGCCATTTGTTTGACCGGCAGCTTACGATGCATGTGACAAAGGAAACCATTGCGCCGCACCGTCCCTATGAAAAGGAACTGGAGGCCGGCGGACTCATTCTGGTGCAGCGCAATATCCCCATTATGGAGGGAGGACAATTACTGCGGCGCGTGGTCGTCATTGAAGACTTGACGGAGGTGCGGAAGAAGGATAAGGAACTTTTGGTCAAGTCGGCGGTGATTCAGGAGATTCATCATCGGGTGAAAAACAATCTGCAGACGATTGCCAGCTTGCTGCGGCTGCAGTCACGACGCTCAAAATCACCGGAAGTGAAAGCGGCGCTCAAAGAGAGCGTGAACCGCATCCTGAGTATTTCTGTGGTGCATGAGTTCTTGTCCCAGCAGGATGCGGAACGTATTGATGTCATTGAGGTGACGCGCAATATTCTGGATCTGGTGGCGCAGAATATGCTGCCGCCGGATTTTCAGTTGGAACGCCGCTTTATCGGTCCGGATATTATTCTTCCTTCGGAGCAGGCCAGCAATCTGGCGCTCATTGTCAATGAAATCATTCTGAACTCGATTGAACATGCTTTTGAGGGGCGCAGCCATGGCCTGATCGGTCTGGCAGGAAGCCGTACAGAAACCGCTTATTTCCTTGATTTGTATGATGACGGAGCGGGAATTCCGCCAGGTTTTGATATCAGCCAGTCAAAATCCCTGGGGCTGCAAATTGTCCGGACCTTGGTGGAAGATGATATGGGCGGCACATTTGCGCTGGTCAACGAACAAGGAACGCACGCAAAAATTATGATACCGCGCTGCAAAGAGGAGGAAACCGAGTCATGAAAAAAATACTGAAAATCGTTATTGCCGACAATGAGTCCATCATTCGCATGGATTTGAAAGAAATATTGCAGGAAGCCGGTCATGAGGTAGTAGGAGAAGCGATTGACGGCTATCATGCGGTTGAACTTACCCGGAAATATCATCCGGATCTCGTCATTATGGATATCAAAATGCCGGAAATGGATGGCATCAAAGCGTCAAAAATCATCTCTGATGAAGGATTAGCGCCAGTGCTGCTGCTCACGGCGTTTAGTCAGAAGGAAATTGTGGATCGGGCAAAAGACTCCGGCGTACTGGCCTATCTGGTCAAGCCGATTCAGGAAAGTAATTTGTTTCCGGCCATGGAAATCGCCCTTTCGCGCTGGCAGGAAATGCAGCAGTTGGAAGAAGAGCTGGATAAGGTAAAGGGCTCTTTGGAAATGCGTAAAACACTGGACCGCGCCAAGGGAATCCTAATGGATGCGTACAACCTTTCCGAATCGGAAGCCTATCGCCGTATTCAGCAGTATAGTATGACCAAGCGCAAGACCATCCGTGAAGTGGCAGAGGCTATCATCCGTTCGGCGTTGAAAAACAGAGACTGAAAAAGGGGACGGGCTTATTCGCTGGCAATATAGTCTGCCAGAATGCCAAGTCCCTTTTTTAGTTCGGCCAGATCAGCGGTAGTCGCCAGCGAAATCCGCAGATATTTTTGCGGAGCGGCATTGCCGCAGAGAAACCGATCAGAATGATACACCCGGATTCCTTTGGTCAGCAGCTGCTGCTCTACAAGTATGCCTGGCTGTTGACTAGCAATCGGCAACCAACGAAAGAAGCTCAGCGGATGCCCCTGTACTGCCTGCGGGAAAATCGTATTGAAGCAATCATTGGCGGCCTGCGTCAGGGAAAATTTACGGGCGATGATTTTCCAGATCTGGCCGCTGCGGATGAGCTGTGTGATGACTTCACCATCGAGCGCGCTGGTTTTGACATTGATGTTGAAAAGCGCTTTCAGCAGGGATTCGCGAAAGGGTTCGCCGCCGACAAGATAGGCAACGCGCAGGCCGGAGCAGATGGATTTTGAGGTGCCGCAAATGTAAATGCCCTGTTCCGGGACCAGGTTGACCATCGGTCCCTGATAATCCGGTAAAATATCGGCAGTCAAAAAGGCATGGATATCATCTTCAAGAAAAATCAGCCGGTAGCGGCGGATGACTTCGGCTAATTCTTCACGACGGGCGGCCGATATACGGATGGTCGTGGGATTGCTGCAGGAAGGCATAAGATAAATCCCTTGTATGGGGTGCAGCTGGCAATGGGCCGCCAGACTGGCAGCCGACATGCCCTGTGCATCGCCGTCAATCGGAATCAGCTGCAGATGATAGAGCTTGGCCAGTTCGATGAGATTGGCATAGGTATAGCGGTCTACGGCTATGCGGTCTCCGGGGGAGAATAGCGCCGACAGGCAGATGACCAGACCGTTTTGTGTGCCGGATACCAGAGCGATGTGCTCGGGGTCGGTATGCAGGCCCAAATGCTGCAGCCAGTAAATGCCCGCCTGTTTGTGCGCGGGCATGCCGTCAGGGCAGGCGTAGGTCAGCAGACTTTCCAGCCGTTGGCTGCGGGCTACCTGTCGCAGAATGGGCAGCGTGAGGGCATTGGTTTCTTCATAAGACGCTACCAGGCCCAGATCAATACATTCCTGCTGCATGCCGGCCAAAGAAATCGTTACGGTTTGAGCCGCCTGCGGCGTCACAAAAGTACCGCTGCCGGTACGGGCATGCAGCAGCCCTTTCAGTTCACAGATTTTGTAGGCGCGGGTGACCGTCGTAAAGTTGATGTCAAGAAAATCAGCCAGTTCCCGCTGCGGCGGCAGCTTGGTTCCCGGCGGCAGCAGGCCCCTTCGGATATCTTGTTCCAGCTGGCTGGCCAGCGACAGATAGATCGGTCGTTTCAAGGTTTGCCGGTCTGGCTTCCAGGTCATGGGATAGTCATTGAAGGAATTGACGGGCATTATGAATCACCCCTGGTAAAATATTGTAATACATACAATTATAGTGTTGAATGTATGGATTTACAATGATAAGATAAAAATCAGGGTGATGATAATGAAGGTAGAAATGATAAAAAAAGCGTTTCGGGCGGCTTTTCCTTATACGGTTCCGATTTTTGCCGGGTTTTGGTTTTTGGGGCTGACATATGGTATTTTTATGCATGCCGCCGGCTTTAGTTTCTGGTATCCGGCGTTGATGAGTCTGACGATTTTTGCCGGCTCGGTGGAGTTTCTGACAGTGCCAATGCTGCTGGGGCCATTCGCGCCATTATCGGCGCTGGCGATTACGCTGATGGTGAATGCCCGACATTTATTCTATGGAATTTCCATGTTGGAAAAATTTCGTGGCACCGGTTGGAAAAAGCCCTATCTGATTTATGGGATGTGCGATGAAAGTTTTTCAATCAATTTTACCGCGCATATTCCAGCGGAGGTGGACCGCGGTTGGTTCATGTTTTTTGTCACGTTGCTGAATCATATTTATTGGTTTACCGGGGCGCTGCTGGGAGGGCTTTGCGGCGCCTGGCTGCATTTTAATACAGCGGGTCTGGATTTTGTAATGACGGCGATGTTCGTGGTTATTTTCTTTGAGAATTGGCGGCAGGAAGAGCGGCATGGAAGTTCGCTCTGGGGTTTGGGAATTTCGGTCGTGAGTCTGGTCGTTTTTGGCGCGGGGCATTTTATTATACCGGCGATGCTGGGTATTCTCGGCATACTGACCTGGCGCCGGGGACGGCAAGAAATGGAAGGGGAGCTGGTCAAATGACGGGAATGGAACGATTGATCATTATCGGCATGGTTTTACTGGGTACGCTTATGACCCGGTTTCTGCCATTTTTGTTTTTTCCGGCCGGGAAACCAGTGCCGCCGTATATCCGCTATCTGGGCCGGGTTTTACCCGGCGCCGTGTTTGGGATGCTGGTGATTTACTGTCTGAAGGACATCCAGTGGCTACAGGGCGGGCATGGCCTGCCTGAACTGTTGTCGCTCGGCGTCGTGCTGGGGCTGCAATCCTGGCGTCGGCAGATGCTTCTTTCCATAGCTGGAGGAACTGTCTGCCATATGCTGTTGGTGCAATATGTTTTTTGGGCTTTCTGATAGAAAACAGCGTTTGCGGCAGAAAAATCGCTGTGCGGGAGGGAATGGGTATGGAAGAGCAGATCGAGAAACTGACGGAAATTCTGCGAGCAAGTCATAAGATGGTCTTTTTTGGCGGCGCGGGAATTTCAACGGAATCGGGAATACCGGATTTTCGTAGTTCCAACGGGCTTTGGAATGAAAAGCTGCAGCTGCAGCTGCGTCCGGAACAACTGGTGTCGCATACGTATTTCCTGCGTTATCCGGAAGCCTTTTTTGCCTTTTACCGTGAAAAATTAATTTATCCCACGGCTAAACCGAATGCCGCGCACTTTGCGTTGGCGCAACTGGAACAAATGGGGAAGCTGCAGGCGGTGATAACGCAAAATATTGACGGACTGCATCAGGCGGCCGGTTCTAAAAATGTGTATGAACTGCATGGTTCCGTGCTGCGCAACTATTGCATGGATTGCGGCGCGTTTTATCCGGTCGCTTTTGTTCTGGCAGCGGCAGGGGTTCCCCGCTGTCCGCGGTGCGGCGGCATCGTGAAGCCGGATGTTGTTCTCTATGAGGAACCGCTGGACAGCGAGGTCATCACCGATGCGATGGACGCGATCCGTACGGCGGATACACTGCTCATTGGTGGCACCTCGCTGGTCGTTTATCCGGCGGCAGGGCTGATTGATTATTTTCACGGGAAGCATCTTGTGCTGATTAATAAGAGTATAACCGGGGCGGATTACCGGGCTGAGCTGGTGATTCATGCTCCCGCCGGAGAAGTGCTCGGCACGGCGGCCGCGGCCCTGTCCTGAGGCCGCGTCTGCCGCCGGGCGGCGATGGTTCCGGCCATGCCGGCGGCGGAGCAAAAACGCTTGACTATTGGCATGGGATACATTAGAATATGTTACAAGTAGTGGCAAAGGAGCGCACGCGTTCCTTTGCTTTGTTTATGCTACTGAGAAAGCAAGGCAGATTTTCCTGTTGTCTGTGTTGGCAGAAAGGGAGTGCAGTTGTAGTTTAAAAGATTTTCATCTTAGCGCGAGCTCTTGCCTGTGGAGCAAGAGGACGAGGGAGAGGTTGTCGAATAATCAGCGGATGCCTCTCGGCCGGGTCCGGTCGTCAAGAGCTGTTAAAGCCGGTAGGTAACTGCCGGGACAAAGCAGTGTGCAGGGACCAGCAAACAGGGAAAAAAGTTTGGTTTAAAAGTTTAGTTTGACGGAGAATACGGAGGTTCTTAAATTATGTGTGGTATTGTAGGTTATGTAGGCGATGGACAAGCAACGCCTTTTCTTTTGGAAGGACTCACGAAATTGGAATATCGCGGCTATGATTCTGCCGGGATTGCCGTTTATGACGGCAAAAGCATCCGGGTGGAAAAAAGCGTAGGCCGGCTGGCTTCATTGAAGGAAAAAATTGCCGGTAATGAACCGTCCGGCATGGTAGGAATTGGTCATACGCGCTGGGCTACGCATGGCCGCCCGTCTGATCTCAATGCGCATCCGCATACGGATTGTACCGGCGATTTTGTGGTGGTGCATAATGGCATCATTGAGAATTATATGGCGCTCAAAGAGGATTTGATTAAAAAGGGGCATGTATTCAAATCGGAAACGGATACTGAGGTTATTGCCCATATGATGGAAGAACTCTACAATGGGGATTTTGAAGCTACGGTGCGCGATGTGCTGAATCGCATTGACGGGTCCTATTCGCTCGTTTTTATGTCGCGCCGCGACCCGGATCGTCTAATTTGCACCAAGCAGGATAATCCGCTGGTTATCGGGCTGGGCGAAGGTGAGAATTTTATCGCTTCCGATATTCCGGCGATTATCTCCCGCACCCGTCGGACCTATATCCTGAATGATGGCGAAATTGCCGTCATTCGCAAGGATTCTGTCTGGGTGACCAATCGTGAGGGCGAGCCGATCACAAAGAAGGTATTTGAGGTTAACTGGAATGCCGAAGCAGCGGAAAAAGGCGGCTATGAGCATTTTATGCTCAAAGAGATCCATGAGCAGCCGAAGGCAGTGCGCGATACGATGTCGGCGCGGCTGGCGAAAGATGACAGCGCGGTGGTGCTTGATGAACTTAAATGGAATGAAGATTTTCTGAATTCCTTCCATAAGATCTTTATCGTGGCCTGTGGCACGGCGTATCATGCCGGTCTGGTTGGGAAATATTATATCGAGCGGTTGGCGCGCATTCCGGTGGAGTGCGACATCGCTTCGGAATTCCGATATCGGTCGCCGATCATTGACGACTGCACACTGACCATTGTGATCAGCCAGTCCGGCGAGACCATCGACACCCTGGCGGCGTTGAAAGAAGCCAAACGTCTTGGCTCGAAGACGTTGGCGGTCACCAATGTGGTCGGGTCGTCCATTGCCCGGGAGGCCGATCAGGTGATTTACACCTGGGCGGGTCCGGAGATCGCCGTGGCTTCGACGAAAGCTTATACAACGCAGCTGATTGTCATGTTTATGCTGGCGCTTTATATGGCGGGTATCCGGCGCACGCTGTCGGCAACGCGAATTCATGAGCTCATCGGTAAGCTCCGGCAGATTCCGGCGCAGATCAGTGAGACGCTGGAAGACGTAGAGCCAATCAAAACTTTTGCCAAGGTCTATGGTTTCAATGAAGATGTGTTTTTCATCGGCCGGTCGCTCGACTATGATGTGGCGCTGGAAGGCTCGCTGAAACTCAAGGAAATTTCTTATATTCATGCCGAAGCTTATGCGGCCGGAGAACTCAAACATGGCACGCTGGCTTTGATCGTCGAGGGGATTCCGGTGATTGCGCTGGCAACGCAGAAGAGCGTTTACGAGAAAACGCTCTCCAACATCAAGGAAGTAAAGGCACGCGATGCGGTTGTTATCGGCATTGCCGCCGCTAATGATACGGAACTGGAAAAATATGTCGATCATGTGATCAAGGTACCGGAAACGGATGAACTACTCATTCCGCTGCTGACAGTAGTGCCTTTGCAGTTATTGGCCTATTATGCAGCGATTACGCGCGGCAGTGATGTCGATAAACCCCGTAATCTGGCGAAGTCGGTTACAGTAGAATAAAACATAGCAGGGAGCTGTTGCCTATGGGCAATGGCTCCTTTTCTTTCGTTTTTCCTTGACAAGGACGGTCAATTTGTACTATGATAGCTTAAATATCTAAAAGGGATTAGCGCAAGTCCTTTTTTATTCTAAAGAAAAGAAGGGGTTATGGTGGCATTTTATTATGAAGAACCGTCGCATACATTTGGAGAGTACCTTTTGGTACCGGGGTATTCTTCGACGCAGTGTATGCCGGCGAATGTTTCCCTCCGCACGCCGCTGGTGCGTTTTAAAAAGGGTGAGGAGCCGAAGATCAGCCTGAATATCCCGATGACATCGGCGATCATGCAGGCGGTTTCGGATGATCGCATGGCAATCGCGTTGGCCAAAGAGGGCGGAATTTCCTTTATTTTCGGGTCGCAGACGCCGGAACAGGAAGCCGCTATGGTCAAGCGGGTGAAAAGCTATAAATCCGGTTTTGTCAGCAGTGATTCCAATATCAAACCGACGATGACGCTCGGTGAGATTCTGGCGCTGAAGGAAGCAACGGGCCATTCCACGATGGCGGTCACGGAAGACGGGACGCCGACCGGCAAGCTGCTCGGCATTGTGACGAGCCGCGATTACCGGGTGACGCGCATGCCGATGGATACAAAGGCGGAAGAGTTCATGACGCCGTTTTCCAAGCTGGTTTATGCGGATGCAGATACGACGCTTTCGGAGGCAAATGATCTCATCTGGTCGAATAAGCTCAATATGCTGCCGCTCGTTGATAAGACGCAGCGTCTTCGCTATATGGTATTCCGCAAGGATTACACGGATAACAAGGACAATGAATTGGAACTGGTGGATGGCAGCAAGCGCTACATGGTTGGCGCCGGCATCAATACCCGCGATTATGCCGAGCGGGTGCCGGCTCTGTTGAAAGCAGGCGCAGATGTGCTTTGCATCGATTCCTCGGAAGGCTACTCGGAATGGCAACGCATCACGCTGCAGTATATTCATGAGCATTTCCCCGAGGCCAAGGTCGGCGCGGGCAATGTCGTTGATCGCGATGGTTTCCGCTTTTTAGCGGAAGCCGGCGCAGACTTTGTCAAGGTTGGCATCGGCGGCGGCTCGATCTGTATCACCCGGGAAACGAAAGGTATTGGCCGCGGCCAGGCAACGGCCATTATCGATGTTGTGAAGGCGCGGGACGAGTACTATAAGGAAACCGGAGTTTATGTGCCGGTTTGTTCGGACGGCGGCATTGTGCATGACTATCATATGACGTTGGCGCTCGCGATGGGGGCCGATTTTATGATGCTGGGCCGGTATTTCTCCCGCTTTGATGAAAGCCCGACGGATAAAGTGAAAATCAATGGCACGTTCTATAAAGAATATTGGGGCGAGGGTTCGAACCGGGCCCGCAATTGGCAGCGTTATGATCTCGGCGGCGACCGCAAACTGTCGTTTGAGGAGGGCGTTGATTCCTATGTGCCGTATGCCGGTCCGCTTCGGGACAATGTGCATATCACGCTGAGCAAAGTTCGCTCGACGATGTGCAACTGCGGCGCTCTGACCCTTAAAGAATTGCAGGAAAAAGCTAAGCTGACGCTGGTTTCTTCGGTCAGCATCGTGGAAGGCGGTTCGCACGATGTCATTTTGAAGGACAAGTTTTCTTCCCGTTGATTAAAAAATGTAAAAGCGTTCAACCGGTGACAGGCGGGTTGAACGCTTTTTTTTAGGGATGAATGATGCGGCCCCATTCCCGGAAGAGATCGTCCAGACGCCAGCGGGCATTGGCCGGACTGGTGGAGGGCAAAGCGTGGAATGCGATGCCTCCGGGAAGCTGTCGGAGCGGATTGTTTTTCCGGAAGGTCTGGGCGGATTTGGCGCCGTTAAAGCAAACGGTGCGAATCGCCGGGAAGGCGGCAAAAAAGGCGATGAAATCGTTGGCGGTTTCATCGCGGATGGCAGTGTCCAGACTGCCGTCACGGCGGCAGGTATCAATGGAATCCCAAAGGGCAATGTGGTGGACGAGCAACAGCGCCAGCCGATCTTCGTAGCGCGGCGGGACCTCGTCCGTTCCCGTGAGCAGACGGGTGATGAGCGGCCAGAATCGATTTTGCGGATGGGCGTAGTACTGACTGGCTTTTAGCGATGAGATTCCCGGCATGGAGCCAAGAATAAGCGTGGTGCAGGCAGCGTCTATGCTGGGGGGAAAGCCGATACAGTTGGGTTGAGTCATTATGAAGTCTCCTTGATGGTCCATATTCTTTCTTTCACTATAACGCTTCTTCACTTTCTTTTCAACATCAGCCAGTATAGTATGATATAATTCAAATAGAAAAACATGGTATAGGAGGTATTTATCATGCGGGTATTATTGGCAGAGGATGACAAACGGCTGGGCAAGCTCATCAAATATATGCTGGAACAGAATCAGATTACCGTGGAATGGGTGCAGCGGGGCGAAGAGATCGTCGAGTATGCAAATTATGAGGAATATGATGTGCTGGTGCTGGACTGGATGATGCCGGGGGAAAGCGGCGTGAGTGCCTGTAAACGGCTGCGGGAGGCAGGCTACCAGCGGGCTATTTTGATCCTGACGGCGAAGGATGCGGTTGAAGACCGGGTGACGGGGCTTGATGCCGGCGCGGATGACTATCTGGTAAAGCCATTCGAGTTTGCCGAGTTGCTGGCGCGGCTGCGGGCTTTGGGCCGCCGCAGCAACCAAAAAATTCAACAGGATGTTGTGCAGGTGGGCGAATTTACGCTGAACCGCACGGCGAAGGTATTGAAAAAAAAGGATCAGGTGATTCAGCTTTCGCCGCGTGAGTTTCAGATTTTTGACCTTTTGGCGCAGAACATCGGTATTGTGGTGCCGCGCGATATTATTCTTGACCGCATCTGGGGTTTGGAGTCGGAGGTAAGCTCCAACAATATTGATTCCTATGTGAAGCTGATCCGCAAAAAACTGGAGCTGGGCGAAGGCAAGACCATGATTCATACCATTCGCGGCGTCGGCTATAAACTGGAGGCAGAGTGATATTGTGTCGTTGAATGTCTTTCGGCGCAGCCGCCGTCAGCTGACTTTGTACTATTCAATCATCATGGCTTGTTTTCTTATTGTGCTCATTTTCGTCGTGAATCGCAGCATGCAGTGGGCCATGGCATCCGAACAGGCCAGGGAGCTGATGGATACGGCCAATGATGTCGCGTATGCACAGTCGTTCCTCATCCTGCATCGCGAGCTTTTATTTGATGACGGGTATGATGCCAAGAGCAGCCGGGACCGGTTATTCTTTTATGTATTTGATACAGATGGCCGCATGCTGAATTTTTCCCGGTCGTCGTTTATGATTGAACCTTTTATTCTGGATACAATTGCCGACTGGAAAACGCCGGACGGCGATGTGGCGGTATTCAGCCGTTCGGAGAAGGGGAAAGAAGCAAAGATCATGATGACGTCGCATTCGATTGTGGTGAACAACGAGCGGATGGGGACGGTTTACGTGGGCAAAGATGTCACGGCGATGTACAACGGCTTGAAAAAGGCCACGTATATGCTGGCAGTGTTGGCGGTGCTGGCTTTGATTATCGCTACGCTGGTCGGTCATGTGATGTCGGGAAAAGCGATCGTCCCGCTGCGGGAAGCCTATGAGAAACAGCGGCAGTTTGCCGCAGATGCATCGCATGAACTGCGAACGCCGCTCAGTGTCGTCATGGCTTCGGCGGAGCTTTTGGAGCATGATCCGTCGATTACATCGCCATTTTTGAAGCAGGTCATTGCCGATGTGCATGACGAGGTCAAAAAAATGACGAAGCTGGTGAGTGATTTGTTGGTCGTGGCACGCAGTGAGAATCAGGCGCTGAAGTTAAAGCTGGTTCGGAATGATCTGGCTGCGGTTGCCGGACAGACGCTGCGGCTTATGCAGCCGCTGGCTGATAAAAAGAGCATCCAGTTGGAAAGCAAGGGGCTCAAGATGTTGTCTGTGCGGGCGGATGAGCAGAAGCTGAAGCAGCTGATGCTGATTCTGGTGGACAATGCCGTGAAGTATACGCCGGAAGGTGGCAGCGTCCAGGTGCTTTTATCCCGACCGGTGGAAGGCTGGGTTCGTTTTGCCGTGAAGGACAGCGGCATTGGCATTGCCCCTGCGGATCAGGACCGTATTTTTGATCGTTTTTATCGCGTGGATAAAGCGCGTTCCCGGGAAATGGGCGGCAACGGTCTGGGGCTGGCTATTGCGCAGGAGATTGTGAATCTGCATGGCGGGAAGATTCGGGTGCAGAGCGAGCCGGGGAAGGGAACTATTTTTACCGTTGATATGAAAGAAAAATAAAAGATACTATAGTCAAAAAGTCAAAAAATGTATTTGACTTTTTGACTTTTTACGTTATAATAAAAACAGAGAGCGGGAAAGCGCTTGAGAAAGTATTTTTAGACCGATAAGAGTACATGACAGGAGGGACTACTATGGGACAGGAAAAATATACACAAAAAACTTTGGAAGCGCTGCAGTCGGCGCAGCAGACAGCGGCGCTGCATTATCATCAGGAAATCACTTCGGCGCATGTGCTGCTGGCGCTGGTCAAGGAGCCGGAAGGACTTCTGGCAACGATTTTTCAGGAAAATAATATTGATCTTTCTATGCTGCGGGTACGGTTGGAGCAGATTTTGAATAAGATTCCCAGCGTGCGGGGGCAGGATCGTCTAAGCATGGGCATAGATATGGCGCGGGTACTGGCTAAGGCGGAGGAACTGGCGCAGAGTATGAAGGATGATTTTGTGAGCACGGAACACCTGCTGGCGGCCATTGTTACGGATGGGAGCTCTGAGGTACAGGATGTCTGCCGCGAGTTTGGGCTGACCAAGAGCAAAATCATGGGTTCGATTAAGAAGAACCGCAAACAGAATGTCACCAGCGATCATCCGGAGGAAGGCTATAAGTCGCTGGAAAAATATGGCCGTGATCTTACGGATGCGGCCCGGCATGGAAAACTGGACCCGGTGATCGGGCGGGATGAGGAAATTCGCCGTACGATTGAGATTCTTTCCCGGCGGACAAAGAACAATCCGGTGCTCATTGGCGAGCCGGGTGTCGGCAAGACGGCGATTGTCGAAGGATTGGCCCGCCGCATTGTAGCCGGGGATGTGCCGGAGTCGCTGAAGAATAAGATCTTGTATTCGCTGGATATGGGCGCGTTGGTAGCCGGCGCTAAATATCGCGGCGAGTTTGAAGAGCGTCTAAAGGGTGTTCTCAATGAAGTGGTCAAGTCGGAAGGGCAGATTCTGCTGTTTATCGATGAGGTCCATACGGTGGTGGGGGCCGGAGCTAGCGAAGGCGCAATGGATGCCGGCAATTTGCTGAAACCGATGATGGCGCGCGGTGAACTGCGCTGCATAGGAGCGACGACGCTTAATGAGTACCGCAAATATATTGAAAAAGATACGGCGCTGGAACGCCGGTTTCAGCCGGTGATGGTCGGGGAACCGACGGTCGAGGATACAATTTCAATTTTGCGCGGGCTGAAAGATCGGTATGAGGTGCATCATGGCGTGCGCATCCGCGATGCGGCGCTGGTTTCAGCGGCCACGCTGTCGGATCGCTATATCTCCGATCGGTTTTTACCGGATAAGGCGATTGATCTGGTGGATGAAGCCGCCGCCAAACTCCGGACGGAAATTGAGTCGGTGCCAGGACCGATCGACGAAGTCCGGCGCAAGATCATGCAGCTGGAAATTGAAGAACAGGCGCTGAAAAAAGAAACGGATGAAGGGTCCAAAGCCCGGTTGGCGACGATCGTTCAGGAAAAGGCCGAACTGCAGGCAAAGGACAAGGAACTGCAAGCCCGTTGGGATGCAGAGAAACAAGGGATTTTACGCGTGCGGGCCATTAAGAAGGAAATGGATGCTACGAAGCAGCAGATGGAAGTAGCCGAGCGCAGCGGCGATTTGCAGAAAGCTTCGGAAATAAAGTACAGTGAGCTGCCGGAACTAGAGAAGAAGCTGCAGGAAGAGGAAAAACTAATTGCCGCTAAGTCGCAGGATTCGCGCCTATTGAAAGAGGAAGTCGGGGAAGAGGATATTGCGCAAGTCGTAAGCCGCTGGACCGGGATTCCGGTGACGAAGATGCTCACCGGCGAGCGAGAGAAGCTGATTCATCTGGAGGACGTGCTGCACGAGCGGGTGGTCGGACAGGAACCGGCGGTGCGGGTCGTGAGTGAGGCGATTCTGCGGGCCCGCGCCGGCATCAAGGACCCGAACCGGCCGATTGGTTCGTTTATTTTCCTCGGTCCTACCGGCGTTGGTAAGACCGAGCTGGCCAAAACACTGGCGGAGGCTCTGTTTGATGATGAACGCAGCATGATCCGCATTGATATGAGCGAGTATATGGAAAAGCATACGGTATCGCGGCTCATCGGCGCGCCTCCGGGCTATGTCGGTTATGATGAGGGCGGTCAGCTTACCGAAGCGGTGCGCCGCCGGCCCTACAGCGTTATTTTGCTCGATGAGATTGAGAAGGCGCATCGCGACGTATTCAATGTGCTGCTGCAGATTCTTGACGATGGGCGGTTGACGGACGGTAAGGGACGGGTCGTCAACTTTAAGAACACGGTCATTATCATGACGTCCAATCTTGGTTCGCATGAGATCCTCAATAAGAGTTTCGCAGAAGCCGAGGTGGCGGTTAAAGAACTGCTGAAGGATTATTTCCGGCCGGAGTTTTTAAATCGTGTGGATGATATTGTGGTGTTTAAAGCGCTGGAAAAAGAACAGGTCAAGAAGATTGCGTCGATTCTGCTGCAAGGGCTGAATGAGCGGCTGCAGCGTCAGGTGAAGATTTCCCTGACTTGGTCGGATGAGGTTCTTGAGGCGCTGGCGGCACAAGGGTTTGACCCGAATTTTGGCGCACGGCCGCTGCGCCGGCTGCTGTCGCATACGGTGGAGACGGCATTATCAAAAGAGATCATCAAGGGTGAAATCAAAGAGGGCGACACGGTTCGTATCGGACTTGTCAATGGAGCCTTTACGTTTAACGCCCAGTAAAAGAAAAATTAAGCCAGCCGCTCTGTTTCACAGTATTTGTGAGGCGGGCGGCTGGTATTTTGTTTCTTTATTTTTGGGGGATAGCTGCGTACTTTATTCAGCAGAGTTTAATGCATTAACATGATGCCGCCGATCAAGGGGATGGCGACCATGGTGATCTTTAAAAAAGAAACCGGTAATTTTTTGGTGAATTTGGCTCCTATGTAGGCCCCGGTCATTAATCCGATGACGACTTCGACAAACAGTTTCAAATCCAATAACCCTGAGGTTAAATACCCCAGACCGCCCATAATGGCAATCGGCAAAATAATCAGCATCGTTGTTCCTACGGATTGAAATAAGGTGGTTCCAAAGAAAAAAAGCAGCGTCAATTGAATAAAAGGCGTTGCGCCTACGCCGAACGTTCCGGATAATATGCCGTTCAACAATCCCGCGGCCGCGGCCAGCCCCCAGAATTTTTTACCATACAGCGGAAGTTTTTCCGGTTTTGTTTTATCGGCTTTTAAATAAAAGACTTTAAAAAATATCAGGGCAGCCGAGATAAACAGCACCATGGCGGTCAGAACATGGAGCAGGCCAGGCGCTATGCCTGCCGAAATTTTGGCGCCGATAAAGGCGCCTATGGCGCCAAAACCGCCAATACTGCAGCCCAGACGAACAACTACGTTTTTCTCGCGAAAGTGACTATAAGCGCCGGAAAGTGTCGTACAGGCCATTGCTGACAAGGAAGTTCCTAGGGCCATATGAATCGGAATGTTGAATACGGTCGTCAGTACGGCAATCACGACGCCGGCGCCACCGGCTCCCACAAATCCCAATAAAAGTCCTAAAATAAACATTACCAATAAAATTGACATATCCTCAGCACCCTTTTTTAGCTTATTTTCCCTTTTTATAAGCGGCGGCCTCCATTTTTCTTTTTTGCCGATTGAAACGGCAATACACTTTGAAATTTAACGGAATGCAGCTTACATCATAGGGTTATTCTAGTACAATTATAGTACACTTTGCGGGGAGGAGACAGCGGTAATATTTGGCTTATTGCATTTATCTTTTAAGTGGCTTTGCCATTTTGCTATAGCCGCTAACCGTCAATTGGGGTGCTGCCGGTCATTTTTACAGGTAGCAGCCGGCAAAATATGATATAATGGGCATGGTTTTTGTTGGAGGCTTGGATGTGAAACGGATGGTTTGGACGAGTGTTTTTACTTTATTAGTAACAGGTATTGTGCTGACGGTTGCTTTTATTTATTTGGTTGGCGGCTATTTTGTCGATTTGGGACTGCGGCGCGGCAGTGCTGAGGATCCTTTTGCGCCGCCGGCCGTTTTTCGCAGCGCCTTTGAGGGGAATGGCAGCGCTTTGTCGCCGGCGGCGCGGCCGGATTTTTCCGGGGAGGATTGGCAGCTGGTGTCATTTGATGGTCTAAAGCTCGGGGCAACCCATTTTTCACCGGCTAAGAGCAGCCATCAATGGGTTATTCTCGTGCATGGCTATGGCTGTAATCAGCAGTATGGCTGGGATTATGCGGCAGAGTATCTGCGGCACGGTTATGAAGTCCTGACGCCGGATCTCCGGGCGTCGGGAGAAAGCGAGGGCCGTTATTTGACAATGGGCGCACTGGAGAGTCATGATCTTGAGGATTGGACGCGGAAAATTGCGGCAGCGGATCCGGAGGCGCGCATTGTATTGCACGGCGTTTCGATGGGCGCGGCGACGGTGATGCTGACAACGGCCCGATCTTTGCCGCCAAACGTAGTCGCGGCGGTTGAAGATTGCGGGTATACGGATACGCGGACGATGTTTGAAATCGAGCTGCAAAAGCTGTTTGGCTTGCCGGGTTTTCCGGTGCTGGACTGCGCCGATCTCATGTGCCGTTCTAAGGCGGGATTTCGCTTTGCCGATGTCGAGCCGCTGCGGGCCGTGCGGCAGACGCAGGTGCCGATGCTGTTTATCCATGGCGATGCCGATAAGTTGGTGCCGTATGCGATGATGCAGCAGCTTTATCAGGCGTCGGCAGCGCCGGTGAAGGAAATGTTTATAGCCAAAGGCGCGGCGCATGCCGCAGCCTGCCAGGACAAGGCATATTATCCGACCGTGTTTGCTTTTGCCGACCGGTTTACAGAATAGGGAGGAACGACGATGAGAGCCGTGGTAACCAGGGTGCAAGAGGCATCGGTCATGATTGACGGCGCTGTGCATGGAAAAATAGGGCGGGGATTTTTAGTGCTGCTGGGCGTAGGACCGACGGATACGGCGCAGCAGGCAGAGCATCTGGCGGAAAAAGTTTGTCATGCGCGGGTGTTTGAGGATGAGAATGGCAAAATGAACTTAAATCTGGCAGCGGTACAGGGAAGCCTGCTGGTTGTATCGCAGTTCACGCTGTATGCCGACCTGTCGAGCCGCCGGCCTGGTTTTTCCAAAGCGGCCAGACCGGAACTGGCGCAGCCGCTGTATGAGGCGTTTATGGCGCATTGCCGGGCGCACGGTTTTGTGGTCGAGCATGGCGAGTTCGGCGCCGATATGCAGGTGGCGTCCGTCAATGACGGGCCGGTTACGCTGCTTTATGATACGGATGAAGTCTAATGCAGGCAGGGATACAAAAAGCGCTGGGAGAAATCTTCCGGCGCTTTTGACATTTATGTTGTCTACTTCATTTTATAATTCAAGATAAAAAACACTGCCCAGCCCGGGGGCGCTCTCCGCCCAGACTTTGCCGCCGTGGGCGCGGGTGATCAGCTGTACCAGCGCGAGGCCCAGTCCCAGCCCGGAGCGTTCAGAACTGCGGGCCGCATCTGTTTGGTAGAGACGGTTCCAGATATGGGGCAGGTCGGCGGCGGCAATGCCGGGGCCGTTGTCTTCTACGGCAAAGCGGATATGTTTTTCGCGCTGTGTGAGCGTAAAGCGGATTTCGTTGTCGGTGAATTTTCGGGCGTTTTCAATGAGATTCATAATGGCCCGGCGCAGCAGCGGAGCATTGCCGACCAGCGTAAGCCCGGGCGTGATATCGGCGGTGAAGCGGCAGCCCGTATTGGCGGCCGCCAACATGGCTTTTGTCTGTGCGGCAATTTCGGCGGCCAGTGCGGAGACGTCGAACGGCAGCATGGGGATGTCCTCCGGATTGTGGATGCGCGCGAGTTCGAGCAGCTGATTGATGAGTTGGGACATGCGTTGGGACTGCGTAAAAATGGATGTAAAACCGGCTTTGGCTTCCTCAATGGATGCGGTGTAATCTTTGCCGTATTCGCTTTCCGACATAATAATGCTGACTGGCGTGCGCAATTCATGGGAGACATCGGAGGAAAAACGTTTTTCGCGCAGGATGGCATCTTCAATTTTTTCCAGCATTTCGTTGAAGGTGGCCGCCATCTGATGAATTTCATCACCGCCCTGACTCAGCTTGATGCGTTTGGAAAGGTCCCGTTCTTCGCCGATGCTGCGGACGGTACGACTGATTTCTTCAACGGGACGGAAGCCGCGTTTGATGATGTAGTAGCCGCCGGCAATGGTAATGAGAAAGAAAAAGGGCAGCGCCAGCCGGGTGGCGCGCACCATGACGCGCGAACTGTCGTAGATATGATCGACCGGGACGATGCCGCGCAGCCATTCACCATGCGTTTTGCTGCCGGTCAGCCGCATGTCGTAATAGAGAAAGTTCTGCCGCTCGTAATGCAGCGCCTGCGCGTCATCTTCATCAAAGGGAATATCGTCCGGAAAGCCGGGGGGAAATAATCCTTCTATATAATAGCCTTCCCGGTCGTAATGGATCATGTAGATGCCATCGTCAAACTTGGCGAAAGGTTCAACGTGTTTAGCGATATTGATGACATGTTTCTGCAGGTCAATTTTTTCCTGACTGATTCGCAGATCGCCGGTATATTCAATGATGAAGCTGAGTGCCAGTACGGAAATCATCGTGATGAAAACCGTATAGAGCAAAGTGACTTTTATGGCGACCGGGATATTGTCAATTTTTTGACGGCAGTTTGAGAACATAGCCGGCACCTCGGATCGTATGCAAAAGCTTGACTGTATAATCACGGTCAATTTTTTTGCGCAAAGAATTGATGTAGACATCGATCATGTTGGATATGCCCTCATAACTCGATTCCAGCACATGGTCCTGAATTTGTTGACGGCTTACGACCTGTCCATGGTTTTGCAGCAGATAGGACAGCAAAGAAAATTCGCGGGCCGTGAGCATAATATCCCGGCCGCTGCGGCTGACTTGATAGGTTTTCAGATTCAGCGACAGGTCCGCCAGAGAAAGTTCGTTGCTGGCAGAGCTGGCATGGCGGCGCAGTAATACGCGCAGGCGGGCCAGCAGTTCGGAAAATTGAAAGGGCTTGACCAGATAGTCGCTGGCGCCGCTGTCAAGACCGGCGACTTTGTCCTGTACACTGTCCCGGGCCGTCAGCAGCAGAACCGGCGTTTCGTTGCCATCGGCCCGCAGCTGGCGAAGCAAAGTCAGTCCATCCATCCTTGGCATCATGACGTCAAGGATGATGGCATCATAGTTCGTCATGCTTATATAATCCATGGCTTCCTGTCCGTCAAAGGCCGAGTCCGTTGTGTAATTTTCTATATGCAGGCGTTTAGTCATAATTTTATTGAGGCTTTTTTCGTCTTCGGCCACCAGTATTTTCATGCCTTGGGGCTCCTTTCAAAAAAGGCTCCCTCATCGAGGGAGCCTTTTTCGTTTCATCAATTTATTCAGCAGCAACTGCTTTGTTGAGCCCTTCGATGAGAGCGTCAACATCAATGCCATGGGCAAGCGCGCCCTGCTCGATATTCTCGAAATGCGCTGCGGCACAGCCTAGACAGCCCATGCCGGAGTTGATGAAAACTTCAACCGTATCAGGATATTTCTGAACTACTTCCATGATACTCATGTCTTTCGTAATCGTCATTGTAAAACCTCCTGTTTGCCAGTTTCGGGTTGGATCCGGTAAGGGATTTTCCCCGGTCGATACATCTGCATTATATCATATTTTTGGAGGATTTTCATCCGGGAGACTGGTTTTTTATTAAAAATAGGGTTACAATAAAAAATATATGTAATTTAAAAGCAACAGGAGAGAGGAGATTTTATGGGACTAATTACGTGCTTCATTGGAAAGGTGCCGTTATACCTGTATGGGAGTATTGTTGCGGCTGCTCTGGCAGCAGGATTGGTGGTCGCACGAATCAGCGCCTGGGTCTATGATGAAGCTTTTTCACCGGTTGTCGATCTGCTGCTCTGGGGGATTCCGGTCAGTTTTGTGATGGCTCGGATTGGTTATGTATTGGGGCATTGGGGCTTTTATGCCGACCACCTGGAGAGTATTTTGTGCTTCTGGGAAGGCGGGTTTTCTATTTACGGCGCCGCTATCGGATTCTTGACAGTGCTCTGGGTCTATTGCCGCCGGGAAGGGGAATCGTTCTGGCATTGGCTGGATGTCTTAGTTCCCGCGCTGCTGCTGATCCTGGTGGTGAACCAACTGGGACATTTTGTCACGCAGACGACGGTTGGCATGCCGCTGCCGTCGGATTTGCCTAATGACCATACGTTGGCCGAATACATAGAATTCTCCTATCGCCCTTCTGGCTTTGAAAATTATGAGTACTTTCGTCCGGTTGCTTTATATCAGGCCGGTTTGCAGTTTGCCGTTTTACTGTTGGTGTCCGCGCTTACATTTTTGCAGGCCCGCCGGCGTTTATGGGCAGAGGGATGTGTGTTCCTCTGCGGTGCGCTGCTGATCGCACTGATTCGTTTTGCCTGCGGATTCTTTTATTTGTCAGCAATGCCGGGGCTGCATGGCGGGCAGGTGTTGTCGCTTCTGGTGGCGGCGGTTTGCCTGATCGTTTTCTGGCGGCGGCAGCATTGCCGGCATGATCGATATTTCTGGCGCTGAGGAGGAGAAGTATGAGACGTTTGGAAACAAGGAAGACGAGCTGGCTGAAGAAAATACTGTTGCTGCTTTTCATTTGCCTGCTGCCGGTTCTCTTGGTGAGTCCGCGCAGTATGACGGCAAAGATGTTAAAGGATAGCGCGAACGGAACAAAAGTGATGGTGCTCAACTATCATAAAATTGATAATATGAATATTTCTTTATCAGTGCTGCCCAAGGATTTTGAGGCGCAGATGGCGTATCTGAAGGAAAATGACTTTCACGCCATAACCCCGGAAGAATTGTACAGCGCATTGTCCGGAAACAGCGAACTGCCGAAGAATCCGGTGCTCATAACCTTTGATGACGGTTATGAGGATAATTATGTGAATGCTTATCCTATTTTGAAAAAATATGGTTTTAAAGGCACAATTTTTGTGATTACCAGTTTTTTGGATAAGAGCATGAAAAATTATATTACCTGGGATCAGGCGGCGGAGATGGATGCAAGCGGTATTATTTCTATTCAGTCGCATACGGTGACGCACCGTTCCATGACGGAACTTTCTGATGATCAGCTGCGGCGTGAACTGGTGGATTCGAAAGAGGCCATTGAAACGCATCTTCATAAAAAGGTCAATTTCATTGCCTATCCGACGGGCACGTACAATTTGCATATTGCGCAACTGGTGAAGGAAGCCGGTTATGAGGGCGCATTTACGATTAAATACGGGAATGTCGATAAGGCTAGTAATCTTTATGCGTTAGAACGTGTGCCGGTTTTTCATACGGAGAATACGTTCAAGTCATTTTTGGAAAGGATTCAGTACATTCCCATTTTTGAACGGTTGGGTTGGATTAAAAGTTGAAGGTCCGGCAGCTTTCTATAAAATAAACAAAAAGTCCTTAAAGTACCTTGCTTCTTGATGGCAAGGTACTTTTTTTGTATTTTTTATCTTTTTTCCCTGCATTTGAGCAAAAAAAATTGCAAAACAAGAAGGATTTTGTGGACGAAAAAAGAATAAAGATAACCATTAAGTGGTATAAAGTGGTAAAATGTGGTTGAATAGGTAAAGGTGGTGATACGAAGTGCTGATGGGGGAATATGTACATTCAATTGATGCCAAGGGCCGGATTATTTTGCCGGCGGATTTCCGCGAGGAACTCGGCGAGCATTTCGTGATCACAAAAGGTTTGGATAACTGCTTGTTTGTGTATGATGAGGAAGAATGGAATAATCTTTCGCAGAAACTGCGTCAGTTACCGCTGGCTAAGCCTGAGGCCCGCGCGGTCGTACGGTTTTTTTTCGCCGGCGCGCGTACGCTGGAATGTGATCGGCAGGGACGGTTTTTGGTGCCGGGCAATCTCCGCAGTTATGCAATGTTGGAAAAAGATGTGGTTCTCATTGGCGTTTCCAGCCGGATTGAAGTTTGGAGCAAGGCGGAGTGGACGCGGTATAATGATACGGTCAATCCGACGGTTACGCAGATCGCCGAGTCCCTGGCTGATTTGGGAATTTGAGTGTAAGGAGATACGGCAATGGAATTTCATCATATTAGTGTCCTGCCGCAGGAAACTTTAGCTGGGCTGGTCACGAATCCTGACGGCATCTATGTCGATTGCACTTTGGGCGGCGCCGGGCATGCCGGCCGCATTGCCGAACGGCTGACGGCGGCGGGACGCATCATCGGCATTGATCAGGATGCCGCCGCCATAGCAGCGGCGAAAGAACATCTGGCTGGCGCCCGCTGCCGGGTGGATATTGTGCATGATAATTTCCGGAATCTTGAGAACATCCTGCAGACGCAGCAGGCGGCGCTGGTTGACGGGGTGCTGTTTGATCTTGGGGTGTCTTCCTATCAGCTGGATACGGCGGACCGGGGATTTTCTTATATGCAGGATGCACCGCTGGATATGCGCATGAATCCGGAAGCGGAACTTTCGGCGTATGAGGTTGTCAACCATTATGAGGAAGAGGACCTGGTCCGTATTTTCAAGGAATACGGAGAGGAACGCTGGGCGAAGCGCATCGCGCAGTTCATTACGATTGCGCGGCAGGAAAAGCCGGTAGCGACGACCGGCGCGCTGGTAGAGCTGATAAAAAAGGCGATTCCGGCAGCGGTGCGTCATGGAGCCGGCGGTCATCCGGCCAAACGGATTTTTCAAGCAATCCGCATCGAAGTGAACGATGAACTCGGGATTCTGGAAAAAGCGTTTCGGACGGCGGTACACCATTTGAAACCCGGTGGGCGGATTGCGATTATTACGTTTCATTCGCTGGAGGACCGCATAGCGAAGAATACGCTGCGGGATATGGCGCGCGGGTGTATCTGCCCGCCGGAGCTGCCGGTGTGCGTTTGCCATCACCAGCCGGAGATAAAGCTTTTGGGTAAAGCGGTAACGGCCGGACCAGAAGAGTTGGAAAATAATTCAAGGGCCAAAAGTGCGAAACTCAGGATCGCAGAGAGGCTGACAGAGGGGTGAATCAAGTATGCCTGCCAGACAACTTCGGGAAGACTATGAGTATGTATATGAGGAAAAACCTGTACGAGTGGAAGTGCCGGTACCAAAACGCGAAGAGCGGACGCGCATCAACACGCATCTGCGCTCCCGTTGTCTTGTCTTGCTGGTGGTACTTTCTCTAATGGCAGTCGTTACGACGGTTCGCAGCAGTCTAAGCGCGGCCCGGGGGTACGAACTGGTGCAGGTGCAGCAGCAGGCAGCGCAGCTGGAGCAGGAAAACAAAAGCCTGCAGGTTGAGATCGCCCGTTTGAAGGCGCCGCAGCGGATTAAAGATATTGCGGCTAAGGATCTGGGGATGAGCGTACCGCAGGAAGTATATTTTGCGTCGGATAAGAAATAGGGGCAGAGGGCTGTTGCAGACATTGTGACAGCCCTTGTTTTCACTGCAGACGTTTATGATAGTGTTGCGGCTAGGGACGGTAAACGTGTGGCTTTCAAATATTTTTTAAGGGAATACTGTAAAATCTTTGTCATTCGGTTTATAATATAGTAGTTTGTTTTTGGGCAGTTGGGTGCAGCAGAAGACAGGAGGAAGAAAATGAGCAGAAAAATCAGTGATCTGGCGGCTCTCGTTGAGGGGGCAGTACTCATTGGTGATAAGAATACAGTGGTCCGGGATATCGTTCATGATTCAAGGCAGGCCGGCCGCGGAGCTATGTTTGTGTGCATTGCCGGCGCGCATGTTGACGGACATACGTTTATTCCCGCGGTGATCAAACAGGGAGCCACAGCTCTTTTGACAGACCGGGAGATTGAGGCCCCGATTGGGGTGGCCGTGCTTCGGGTGCCGGATCTTGATGCAGCGTTGAAAAAAGTGGTGCCGTATTTCTTTAACTATCCGGCGCAGCAGATGCGGATGATTGGCATTACGGGGACGAATGGCAAGACGACGACAAGTTATCTGGTGCGGGCTCTTTTGCGCCGCGCCGGGCATAAGGTAGGGCTCATCGGGACGATTCAGATCATGATTGAAGATGAGGTTCTGCCGATTCACAATACCACGCCGGACATTATTGATTTGCAGCGCACGCTGGCGCACATGTATGAAGATGGCATGGAATATGTGGTCATGGAAGTGTCTTCGCATGCGCTGGATCAGGAGCGGGTGGCCGGCTGCGAGTTTGATACAGCGGTGTTCACCAATCTGACGCAGGATCATCTGGATTATCATAAGACTATGGAAAATTATATGCTGGCCAAGGCAAAGCTGTTTGACCGCCTCAATGAACCGGGCGCCAAGGGCGGCAAGACGGCGGTGGTCAATTTGGATGATCCGGCCGGTCAGACGATGCTGGCGCATGCGGACTGCGAACATATTACCTACGCGATGCAGGCGCAGAACGCCGATTTGCGGGCGATCGATGTGCAGGTGCATGCTGCGGGGGCGGAATTTGTGATCCAGGGCAGTTTCGGCCGTATTCGCCTATCGCTGCGCATTACCGGACTTTTTAATGTGTATAATGTCATGGCGGCGGTGGGCGCAGCATTGGCAGAGGATGTGCCGATCAAATGCATCGAGGAAGTTTTGCCGAAATTTGCCGGGGTTCCGGGCCGGTTTGAACTGGTTGACGCCGGACAATCGTTTGCGGTTATTGTTGATTTTGCGCATACGCCGGACGGATTGGAAAATATCCTGAAAACGGCGCGACAGATTGCCCGGAAGCGAATCATCACTGTATTTGGCTGCGGCGGTGACCGGGACCACACGAAACGCCCGATCATGGGACGGATTGCGGCGGAGCTGTCGGATGTGGTGCTGGCAACTTCGGATAATCCGCGCACGGAGGATCCGGCGGCGATCCTGGCAGAAGTCGAAGCGGGCGTGGAGGAGAAGATCGGCACGAAACCGCATGAGAAGATTTTGGATCGCCGGACGGCTATTTTTCGGGCAGTAGAACTGGCTGAGCCGGATGATATTGTGGTGATTGCCGGCAAGGGACATGAGAATTATCAGATTTTAAAGGATCGGACCATTCATTTTGATGATCGGGAAATCGCCCGGGAAGCCTTGGGAGGGAAGAAGTAATGCCGGAATTTTCACTGACGGAAGTCGGCCGGATTCTGGCCATTCCTACGGATTCTTTTCCGGATGCGACATTTTTGGATGTGGTGACGGATACGCGTAAAGTCAAGGCAGGGGATTTGTTTATCGCTCTAAAGGGCGAGCGCTTCAATGGGGAGGATTTTGCCCGGTTGGCGGTCCAGCAGGGAGCGGCCGGCGTGGTAGTCAGCGATGCCTGCCCGGCGGCTGCCGTTGCTGGCATTGCAGCGCCGGTGCTCAGGACTGCTGATACGCTGCGGGCGTATCAGCAGCTTGCGCAGGCCTGGCGGCAGCGGTTTGATCTGCCGGTGATTGCGATTACCGGGTCCAATGGCAAGACAACGACGAAAGATCTTACGGCTGCCGTGTTGTCGTCACGTTGGCAGGTTTTGAAAACGCAGGCAAATTTCAATAATGAGGTCGGGCTACCGCTTACTTTGCTGCAGCTTACCGGGGCTCATGCGGCAGCGGTGGTAGAGATCGGCATGCGTGGGCTGGGGCAGATTCGTGCGATGGCTCCCATAGCGGCCCCTTCGATCGGGATTGTCACGAATGTCGGGGAAACGCATATGGAACTTCTCGGGTCTTTGGAAAACATCGCCCGGGCGAAGGCAGAGATGGTGGAAGCGATTGCGCCGGGCGGAACGGTGATCCTGAACGCCGATAATCCCTATGTCGCCGCGATGGCGGCAAAAGCGCGTCCCGGGGTCAGGGTGGTGACGTTTGGCATGGATGCAGCGGCGGAGGTGCGGGGCAGTGAACTTTGTACGACGGGACTGACGACGCAATTCGTCTGTACGTTGGCCGGCCAATCGCATTCGTTCCAGATTCCCCTGGCTGGGCAGCACAATGTGGAGAATGCTTTGGCTGCGATTGCCGCCGGCTGGGTTCTGGGATTTTCCGCGGCAGATATGCAGGCCGGGTTGGCCAATTTTCAGCCGACCGGAATGCGGTTTGAATGTAAAAAAATGGGCGAGTATATGGTGATTAACGATGCCTATAATGCCAGTCCTATGTCGATGAAAGCGGCGATTGACACGTTGGCGGAAATCGCTCCGGGCCGCAAGGTGGCTGTCATGGGCGATATGTTGGAATTGGGCCGGGTTTCCGTAGCGGCGCATGAAACGGTGGGCCGCGAACTGGCTGCCGCCGGCGTCGCGCTGCTGGTAACCCGCGGCGCGATGGGAGAATGTATTGCGGACGGGGCGGAGGCCGGCGGTATGAAGGCAGTTTACCGCTGCGCGTCGCATGCGGCGGCCGGCGAAATTTTGCGCCGCGAGCTGCAGCCGGGCGATACGATTCTGTTTAAAGGATCGCGCGGCATGCAGATGGATCAGATTATTGCTTTGTTGTGACAGCAGCGATAGGAGGAATTGTATTCATGTCTGTTCAGACAATGTTCCTGGCCGCTGTGGTGGCGGCGGCCGTGGTGCTGATTTCCGGACCTTTTTTTATCCCCGAGCTTCATAAACTGAAATTTGGGCAGAGTATCCGCGAAGAAGGACCCAAAAGCCATCAGGCAAAAAGCGGCACGCCAACGATGGGCGGCATTATGATTATTTTGGCTATAACGGCAGCAACCGTGGCGGCGGTTGGGATCAGCACGGAGATTTTGCTGGCCTTGTTCGTTATGCTGGGACATTTTGTGATCGGTTTTGTTGATGATTACATCAAGGTGGTTTTAAAGCGTAATCTTGGGCTGAAAGCCAGACAAAAACTGCTGGGGCAGATTCTTATGGCGGCGGTTGTGACTTACATCGGGGTTCATACGTTAGGCTATGCGACCGATCTTTGGATTCCTTTTTTATCGGGAACGGTGGATCTTGGTTTTGGCTATTATATATTGATTTTTTTTGTGCTGGTGGGGACGACGAATGCGGTCAATCTGACGGATGGACTGGATGGTCTGGCTGCCGGAACGGTTGCGGTAGCTGCGATTGCTTATGTGTTTGTCTGCCTGCATTTTGGCAAGGGCGATCTGGCAGCTTTTTGCATCGCGATTGCCGCCGCTTGTATTGCGTTCCTGCGGTTTAATGCGCATCCGGCCAAGGTGTTCATGGGCGATACCGGTTCTTTGGCTTTGGGCGGCGCGCTGGCGGCTGTAGCGATTTTAACGAAAACGGAAATGCTGCTCATTTTGATTGGCGGTGTGTTCGTGCTGGAAGCACTGTCGGTTATCATCCAGGTCATATCGTTTAAAACTACGGGCAAAAGGGTTTTCCTCATGAGTCCGGTGCATCATCATTTTGAATTAAAGGGCTGGCCGGAAACGAAAGTGGTTCTCGTATTCTGGTCGGTGGGCATTGTTTTTAGCGTGCTGGCTTTAGGTATATTACGGTTCAGTTCATAGATAACAGAGGGGGCAGCATTTTGGATTTGACGAATAAAAAGGTACTGGTGGTCGGCGCCGGCATCAGCGGGTTTGCCGCTGCCAAACTGGCGAAAAAACTGGGGGCTGCGGTCGTGCTGAGCGATGCCAAGGCCGAAGAGAATATAAAATTTGATCTGCAGGTTCTGCGGGCGGCGGGGGTGGAGATCGTTCTCGGTCCACAGCAGGAATCTTTACTGGATGGAGTCGATATAGCGCTGGTTTCGCCGGCGGTGCCGCTGCGAATACCTTTGCTGCAGGCGGCGATCAAGCGCGGCATTTCGGTCAAGAGTGAGGTTGAGTTTGCCTATGAGCTGGCCAGAGCGCCGATTTATGCCGTGACCGGTACGAATGGCAAGACGACAACGGTGACGCTGCTGGGCCTTTTGATGAAAACGGTTTACGACACGGTGGGGGTTGGCGGCAATATCGGTGTGCCGCTTTGTGAGGAAGTCGTGCGCGTCGGGGATAAGGGCTGCACGGTGGCTGAGATTTCCAGCTATCAGCTGGAGGCTTCACAGAATTTTCATCCCAAGATTGCCGCCGTTCTCAATGTGACGCCGGATCATGTTGTACGGCATGGGTCGTTGGCGGTTTATCAGCAGATGAAGGAAAAATTGTTTGCCCGGCAGACAAAGGATGATTATCTGGTCCTGAATTACGATGATGAGCATACGCGCTCTATGGCGGCGCGGGCCCACAGTACGATTTGCTTTTTCAGCCGCCGGCAGCGGTTGGACGAAGGCGCTTTTATTGTGGACGATACGATCGTGATCCGCTGGCAGGGGGTAACTTATCCTGTGCTGCCGGTGGATGAACTGCGGATCAAGGGCGGACACAACGTCGAAAATGCGCTGGCGGCTGTCGCCGTGGCTTTTCTTGCCGGAGCGGCGCCGGAGAAGATGGCCGGCGTTTTGCGTGCGTTTCCGGGCGTCGAGCATCGGATTGAACCTGTTGTTGAGCTTAACGGGGTCATGTATTATAATGATTCTAAGGCGACGAATACGGATTCGGCGATCAAAGCTTTGGACAGCTTTGCCGGTCATATTGTATTGATTGCCGGCGGCGATGATAAGATGACCGATCTGACGGATTTTATGCAGTTGGTCTGCGCGCGTACGGACGCGCTGATTCTGGTGGGCAATGCCGCCGCGCGCTTCAAGGAAGCGGCGCTGGCCGGTGGATACCGCCCGGAATGTATTTATGAAGCGGGCTATTCGATGGAAAAGGCGGTGGAGCTTGCGCATGCTTTGGCCAAGCCGCCGCAGGTGGTTCTGCTGTCGCCGGCCTGCGCCAGCTTTGATATGTTTGATGGATTTGAGCAGCGGGGACGCGTTTTTAAAGAATTGGTTATGAAGTTGAAATAAGGGGTTTTTCGTTTGAAAATCATTGTATCGGGCGGCGGCACGGGCGGTCATATTTACCCGGCGGTTACGCTCATTCGGACAATACAACAAAAAGCGCCGGGAACGGATATTTTGTATGTGGGGACCGAAGCGGGTCTGGAAGCAGATATCATTCCCAAGGAGGGCCTGCCATTTACCACGGTGAATATTCGCGGGTTTAGGCGTCAGATTACGCCGGATAACCTCGTGCGGGCTGGACAGGCTTTTGGCGGGGTCATCAAGGCGATGGGGATTGTGCGCCGTTTTAAGCCGGATGCGGTTGTTGGTACGGGCGGCTACGTCTGCGGGCCCATTCTGATGGCGGCGAGTCTCATGCATGTTCCGACGCTGATTCAGGAGCAGAATGTTGTTCCGGGAATTACAAATAAAATTTTATCAAAATTCGTGACGAAGATTGCCATTGGGACCCGGGAAGCGGCGGCATCTTTTCCGACGGAAAAAGTTGTTTTTACCGGCAATCCGATTCGGGCCGAGGTTCTTTCGGCAACGCGGGAGGCTGCGCTGCGGGAGTTTGGGCTGAATCCGGCGCGGAAAACCGTGCTGGTGTCCGGCGGCAGCCGCGGGGCGCGCAGTATCAATCGGGCTATGGTCGGTGTGCTGCGGCATTATGCAGGGCATCCAAAGGTGCAGATCCTGCATGTGACGGGCAAGGCGGAGTATGAGGATGTTCGGCAGCGCATCGGGCAGGCGGGCATTGATCTTGCATCTACGCCCAATCTGCTGGTGCAGCCGTATTTGTATAATATGCCGCTGGCAATGGCAGCGGCCGATCTGGCTGTGTTCCGGGCCGGCGCCATTGGCATCGCGGAACTGACGGCGCGGGGCATTCCTTCGGTGCTGGTGCCGTATCCTTATGCGGCGGCGAATCATCAGGAATGCAATGCAAGGGCAATTGCCGATGCCGGGGCGGCGCGTATGATCCTGGATCGCGAGCTGACCTCGGAACGTTTGCTTTCAGTGATGGCGGAGCTTTTGAGCGAAGATGCAAAACTGGTGCGCATGGCCCGTGCCAGCCGTGAACTGGGACGACCTCAGGCGGCAGGGATGATTGCGGATATGATTCTGGAACTGGCGCGTCACAAGGATGAAAAATAGGAAGGGGGAAGCAGCAATGCTTCAAACAATCCATAAAATACATTTTATTGGGATCGGCGGAGCCGGTATGAGCGCTCTGGCAAAAATACTTTTGGAAAAAGGCTATGCGGTTTCCGGATCGGATTTACATGATTCGCCAATCATTGCGCATTTAAGAGCAATGGGGGCGGAAATTTTTCTGGGGCATCGGGCGGAGAACGTCAAGGATGCGGATACGATTGTCGTTTCTTCAGCTATTCATGAGGATAATCCCGAGGTCGTCGCGGCAAGGGAACAGGGCATTCGACGGATGCATCGTTCCGATGTCAATGCAGCCTTGCTGAATGCGGTCAAGGGCATAGCCGTTGCCGGGGCGCATGGTAAGACGACGACGACGTCTATGATCGGGGTCATGCTGGATCATGCCGGCATGCAGCCAACGATTATCATTGGCGGTGAAGTCGATTATCTGGACGGCAATGCCAAACTGGGCAGCGGCGAATATCTGGTATCCGAAGCCGATGAAAGCGACGGTTCGTTCCTCAAACTGCGGCCGCATATTGCCGTAGTCACCAATATCGAGAACGATCACATGGATCATTATGGCAGTATGGACAATATTCGCGCGGCGTTCCGGCAGTTTATCCGCAATGTGGATCCGGCGACCGGCTATGCTGTACTTTGTTTTGATAATGAAAATATCCGCAATCTGGCCGACGGCCTCGAACGGAAATATATTTCCTATGCGATTGAGCATGCGGCGGACTATCAGGCGGTGCATATTGTGCCGGAAGGCGCCGGCATTGCGTTTGACGTGCAGCATGGCATGGAAAATCTTGGCCGGGTCCGGCTCAACATTCCCGGGAGGCATAATGTTTTGGATGCGATGGCCGCCATTGTAACCGGTTTATCTGTCGGGCTGACGGTGCCGCAGATTGCGGCAGGGCTGGCCTGTTTTCATGGGGCCAAGCGCCGTTTTGAAACAAAGGGCCGGGTCAAGGGCGTCTGGGTGGTCGACGACTATGCGCATCATCCGACGGAGATTGCAACCACGCTGACGGCGGCGTTACAGACGAAACCGGCGCGGCTCATTTGTGCTTTTCAGCCGCATCGTTACACGCGGACGCAGCTACTGGCAAAAGAATTTGGCAAGGCTTTTCAGGCGGCGGATATTCTCGTCCTCACGGATGTGTATGCGGCGGGCGAGGAGCCGATTCCCGGCGTGAGCGGGGAGACAATTCTGGCTGAGGTAACGGAGCAGACCGGACAGAATGTGACCTATATTGCTCGGCGCGAGGATGTGGCGCATTATCTGGCGACAGTTGTACAGCCGGGAGATCTGGTCATGACAATGGGCGCGGGGAATATCTGTCAGACGGGACCGGAACTGCTGGCCCAACTGGAAAAAGCATAGAAGTTTGCGGCAGACAGGCCGGCAAATGAAGGAGAGAAAACAGATGAATCAGGATAAGATTATCGTTGTTATGGGAGGCCCGTCTTCGGAGGCTGTTGTTTCACGACAGAGCGGGGCGGCAGTTTTGCAGGCGCTTCAATCTGCAGGCTGTAATGTGGAGGGGATGGAGTTTGTTCCGGAAACTTTTTCGGCCGATATGCAGGCCAGCGGAGCTAAATTTGTCTTTAATGCGATGCACGGAAAGTTTGGCGAGGATGGTCTGGTGCAGGCGGCTTTAGAACTTTTGGGCATTCCTTATACAGGGTCGGGCGTGCTGGCTTCGGCACTGACTATGGATAAGGCGGCGGTCAAGCGTTTTTTCCTTGCTGAGGGCATCTCAACGCCGCATTCCCGCACGTATCGGAAGCAGGATATGAGGCGGTATCTGATCGGGGAAATCCGGGGGGAGTTTTCCCTGCCGGTCGTTGTCAAAGCGGCGACGCAGGGTTCCAGCATCGGCGTGTTTATTGTTGAACAGGCCGATCAGCTGCAGGAAGCGTTGCAGGAGGCTTTTCGCTACAGTGATGAGGCTCTGGTTGAGGAATTTATTGATGGTAAGGAGCTGACGGTAGCGGTTTGGGGCGATGAGCGGCATTATGAAGCGCTGCCGATCATTGAAATCACGACGGCTTCGGGACGGTATGATTATGACAGCAAATATACCAAAGGCGCTTCAACGCATATCATTCCGGCCAGGATACCGGAGGCTACGGCGGCGCGTGTCCGCGAGATGGCTTTGCAGATTTTTGGGATCTGCGGCTGTCGCGGCGTAGCCCGTATTGATATGATGCTGGGCGCGGATGGAACGCCATATGTGATCGATGTGAATTCGGTTCCGGGTATGACGGAATTGTCTTTGGTACCGGATGCAGCCAAGGCCAATGGGGTAGCTTTTCCAGCTTTCTGCATGCGGCTGTTGGAACTGGCAGGATTCCGGCAATAATTTTCCCTGAGGAGAAAAAGGAGGCGGCAGGATGGAGGAACACAAGGAATCCGGGCAAAGAGACCAGAAATTACCGGCAGAGAAGGCAGAGACAAAAAGCTGGCATTGGTTGCTGCAGGGGCTTTTATTTCTTGTGATTGCTGTTGGCGGCGCGGCGGCAGTAGCCTGTCTGCCGGCTTTTACCCTGCAGGATATCCGTGTGGAGGGGAATTCTTATGTGCCGGCGGAGGAAATCTGTCGTATCGCCGGGGTGTATCGCGGCGAACACATGCTGCAGGTGAAGACCGATGCTGCGGCGAGGACGCTCATCCGCGATTTGCGCATTGAACAGGCGGAGGTTCGGCGGGTTTTCCCCGGAGAACTGGTGATTGAGGTCAAGGAGCGGCTGCCGGTTGCCCGGGTCATTTGTGATTATGGGTATCTCGATGTGGATCATCAGGGAATGGTCCTTAGTGCTTACCGGACGCCAAAAGCCCGGACAATTCCGCTTATTACCGGCGTGAAAATGCATGATCTTTATATTGGCGATGCGGTGGATGATGCAGCAGTGCAAAAACTGCTGGAATATCTCAATATGTTAAATCCGGAGGAACGTCAGCAAATCAATGAGATTGCGTTGGTTCGGCCGGATTACGCCGTCGCTTATACAGCGGGGGCGGTTCAGATACGGATCGGGGCTTTGGACCGTTTGGATGCCAAGGCGGCGCTGACCCAGGATTTTCTGGCGGAATTGAAAACGGCAAAGCATCCAATTGAGTATATTGATCTTAGCTTTGCAACGCCATTTATCAAGTTTCGGGAAGGAAAGTAAGGGAATTATTTTATGATATCATTTAAACAGGGGCATATCTCGATTGCTTTCGTCTGCATGGTGCTGGGATTTATGTTTGCGCTTCAGTTTCGTGCGACCTTGGAACAGAAAGCGTCTCTGCCCTATCAGCGGGTGGAGGAATTGTCGGCGCGTCTGCTGCAGACGGAAAAAGAGCGCGACCTGCTGCAGGGAAAAATCGATGAGCTGCAGAATAGTCCGGGCAGTTTGGCGGAAGTTCGGGCTATTCAGGAACTGCGGCTTCGTTCGGGAGCCGCTGCCGCCGAGGGACCGGGCGTCGTAGTGACGATTGATGACAGCAAGACGACGGCCAAGGCGGGAGAAAATCAGAATCTCTATATTATTCATGATGACGATCTCCTGAAAGTCATCAATGAATTGCGGGCCGCGGGGGCGGAAGCCCTTTCCGTCAACGGGCAGCGCCTGTTGGGAACTTCGGAAATCCGCTGTGCCGGCCCGACGCTTTCCGTGAATAATGTGCGGTCTGCACCGCCTTATGAAATCCGGGCTATTGGCGATCCGGCTACTTTAGAAGGCGCGCTGAAAATGCGGGGCGGCGTAGCTGAGACGCTGAAAGTCTGGGGCATCCAACTGGATGTTCGGACCAGTGATAATCTGCAGGTGCCTGCCTATAAGGGGAGTTTTCAGTTTAAATATGCCAAGGCGGTTCGGCCGCAGGAGGTGACGCCATGATTCTCGCATTGGTCGGGCTGGCGGTCGGTGTTCTGTTGGGCGTGATTTGCCCGGTGACGGTGCCGCTGGCATATTCGAAACTGTTGTCGGTAGCGCTGCTGGCGTCGCTGGATTCCGTGTTTGGCGGTTTCCGGTCGGCGATGGAAAATAAATTCGATAATACGGTCTTTATTTCTGGTTTTTTTGTCAATGCGCTGCTGGCGGCTTTTCTGGTTTATGTGGGCGATTATCTGAGCATTGATTTGTATTATGTTGCTTTGCTGGCGTTTGGATTGCGTATCTTTCAGAATCTCGCTATTATCCGGCGCTATTTCCTGAAGAAGTATTAAAAATTCAGGTCTTCGGTCCTTATTTGCAAAAAAAGAGCCCTAAAGGATGAATTTTTATAAGTTTTTCTGGAATAAACAGCGGATAGATGGTAAAATATAGAAGATATAACAGGGACAGTGGGCGTAATGTTTTTTTGCTGATAACAGAGAGATATCGGCTGGAAAGCGTATCGAATACGAAACGTCATGGAGGTTCAAAAAAGTGATTGAGTTGGATGATACGGGATTGGATCAATTTGCAAAAATAAAAGTCATTGGCGTCGGCGGCGGCGGCAGCAATGCTATTAACCGTATGATTGAGTCGGGGCTCAAGGGCGTAGAATTTATTGCCGTGAATACAGATGCGCAGGCATTGCTTCATTCCATGGCACCGAAGCGCATGCAGATCGGTGAGAAGCTCACGCGCGGGCTGGGAGCCGGCGCGCGTCCGGAAATCGGTGAAAAAGCGGCCGAGGAAAACCGTGATGAGTTGATCGAGGCGCTGCAGGGTGCCGATATGGTTTTTATTACGGCCGGCATGGGCGGCGGCACCGGAACCGGCGCCGCTCCAATCGTGGCTGAGTGTGCTCGTGAGGTCGGCGCGCTTACGGTGGGCGTTGTTACCAAGCCTTTTACGTTTGAAGGCCGCAAGCGTGCGCAAAAAGCGGACAGCGGGATCGTGAACCTCAAACAACATGTAGATACGATCATTACCATCCCGAATGATCGGCTGCTGCAGGTTGTTGATAAGAAGACGCCGATTATGGAGGCCTTTCGTATTGCCGATGATGTCCTGCGGCAGGGCGTCAAGGGCATTTCGGACCTGATTGCGGTTCCGGGGCTGATCAATCTGGATTTTGCCGATGTAAAATCCATCATGAGCAATGCCGGTTCAGCGCTTATGGGCATTGGTGAAGGGTCCGGCGAGAATGCCGCTGTGATTGCCGCCAAGGCGGCGATTGAGTCTCCGCTTTTGGAAACATCCATTCAAGGGGCGCGCGGGGTGCTGCTGAATATCACCGGGTCGGCGGAAAAACTCAGCATGTTTGAAGTCAATGAAGCTTCGGTTACGATTCAGGAAGCCGCCAATGTAGATGCGAACATTATCTTTGGCGCGGCGCTGGATGATACTCTGGGAGATACGGTGAGGGTCACGGTCATTGCCACCGGTTTTGATGCGGATGATACGGTGGGCGTTTCGCCAGCCGATGCGGCGCAAGTTGTGCAGCCAACATCGATTCCGAAACCGCAGGAAGTGTTTCGGCCCAGTACGATTGATATTCCTGTCTGGATGCGTCGCAGCAACTGAGATGGGAAAAGCAAGAGCCAGCGCGGCAGGCCGCTCAGAGGCGGCTTCCGCGCTATTTCTATGTGTCAGGCCGGGACGGAATCCGGAAAAAGGTTGTATAATGTTGCCAAATTGATTATAATGATAATAGGTTTTTCAGGGATGCTTGTCCCAGGGATAGTTGGAGGTATTCGCAATGAAGCGATATACGATGCTCCTTTTGACTGCGTTTACATTGGTGCTGCTGGTTGCGGCCGGCAATGTCTATCTGGCCGGCTATGCAGATCAGACGGAGCAGACGAAGCCGCTCAAGACCATTACAGCTTATACGACACTGCCGGCAGAGCATGCTGCTCTGCTGGCGGCTGAATATGAAAAAACGAGCCGGGTACGGGTGAATTTTGTCCCACTGACAGCGGCTGATCTGCTGCAGCGTTTACAGAAGGAAGCTGCGGCGCCGCAGGCGGACTTGGTGGTAGCCGATAGCTGTGTGCTGCGGCAAGCTGCCGGCAGGGGAGAACTTATTCCTTATGTTTCGGAACAAACGGATTCCGTTCCTGAAGATTTTAAAGATACGGATGGGACCTGGACCGGGCTATGGTATGATCCGATTGTATTTTGTGTCAATCGGGATTATTTGTTGTCTTTGCCGCGCATTCCACAGACCTGGCCGGAACTGGCCGGATATCCGGGCGTTCGCATTGGCATTACGGATTTTTTGGCGGCGGATGCTTCCGCTAATCTCTATTTGTCGATGGTGGCGCAGTATGGAGAACCGGCGGCGCTGCAGCTTTTTCGGACGATGCACCCGAAGGTCGTTCAGTATGCCAAATATCTTTCTACGCCTGTGCGCATGGCTGGTATGGGTGAAGTCGATGTGTCCATTGCCGTTCAGAGTGAGACCTTGCGTTATATCGGCGATGGGTATCCGCTGAAGATTGTTTATCCGACTGACGGCACCGCTTATATGCTTACGGGCGCGGGCTTGCTGAAGGATGAGGCGCACGGCGCCGCGGCTCGGAATTTTGTCGAATGGCTGCTTGGCGACGAAGCGCAGTTGGCTTTGCAAAAAAATAATTTCTTTTTTGTTCCGACCAATCCGGCGACACTGGCCTATAAGACTTTTGCCGGTAAGAATATCATTTTGTTCGATCATCCGCAGCAGTTTACAGCCGCTGAGCGGCATCGGCTGCTGGATGGCTGGGTGAAAAATATACGTCTTAAGTAGCACGGAGAGGCTGTGGCTTAGCGCGATGGCCTCTTTTCTTACATTTTATCAGTTCTATTTAATATTTAGGAGGAATAGTGTGAAAGCAGGATTTATCAGTCTGGGGTGTGCCAAAAATCTCGTTGATACGGAGGTAATGCTCGGTATACTGCGCGAGCACGGTATTGAACTTACACCAGACCCCGCAGAGGCCGACATCCTCATCGTGAATACCTGTGCTTTTATTGAATCCGCCAAGGAAGAGTCTATTACTACGATACTCAGCATGGCGGAATATAAGGGATCGGGCTGCTGCCGATCGCTGATTGTTGCCGGCTGTCTGGGGCAGAGGTATGGGCAGCAGCTTCTCGATGAAATTCCGGAAGCGGATGCCATTCTTGGTACCGGCGCTTTTCAGCGTATTATGGAAGCGGTTGATGAGACGATCAAGGGAAACAGGGTTGTGATTGCCGGCGAGTCTGAGGTTATCTATGATGCTCGTATGCCGCGTATTATGACGACGCCGACGTACACGGCTTATGTGAAAATTGCCGAAGGGTGCGACAATAATTGTGCGTTTTGCGCCATTCCTATGGTTCGTGGGCATTATCGCAGCCGGACGATTGAGGATATTTGCGCGGAAGTGGAGCGGCTGGCGCAAAACGGCGTCAAGGAGATCAATCTGATTGCCCAGGATACGACCAATTATGGACGAGATTTGTATGGCGAACCGGCGTTGGCCCGCCTTTTAAAGAAATTGGTCCGGATTGACGGCATTCACTGGATTCGCAGCTTGTATTCCTATCCGCGTTTCTTTACCGACGAGCTAATCGAGACGATTGCCGCCGAGCCAAAAATTTGTAAATATGTTGATTTGCCGCTGCAGCATGCGCATAATTCAGTACTCAAAAGTATGCATCGTCCGGACACGCGGGAAAGCGTAGAGGCCTTGCTGGCGAAAATCCGGGCGCGTATTCCCGGGGTCGCGATTCGATCGACTTTTATTGTCGGGTTTCCCGGGGAAACGGATGCCCAGTATCAGACACTGCGCCGATTTATTGAAGAACAGCGTTTTGATAAGGTCGGCGTGTTTACGTACTCGCGGGAAGAAGGGACGCCGGCGTTTGCTATGGCGAATCAGGTCTCGGAAGATGTTATGCAGGAGCGCTATCATGATTTGATGAGCTTGCAGTGTAAAATTTCCGAGGAAGTCAATCAGACGCTGGAAGGCAGAGAACTTGAAGTGATCGTTGAGGGACGGGACGAAGAGCAACCGGATATTGCCTGTGGCCGTTCGTATCGTGAAGCGCCGGAAGTGGATGGACAGGTTTATATTGAGGGCGACACGGATAGTCAGCCGGGAGATATCGTACGGGTTCGGATTGTGCAGGGATTTACGTATGATGTAGTCGGGGAACGCGTTTCGCCTGGTGCGAAAGAAAGCGCAGTGAAATGATTGTAGAACTTATTACTACCGGCAGCGAACTGCTGCTGGGGCAGATCATCAATACCAATGCCGCGTATATGGCTAAAGAACTGAATGCGGTTGGCTTTGATGTTGTTTATCAGACTACGGTTGGCGATAACCGAGAACGGATGCAGGCGGCGATTGCCCATGCGCTTACTCGGGCGGAGTTGGTCATTACCTCGGGCGGATTGGGACCGACGCGCGGCGATATTACCAAAGAAGTATCGGCTGCTGTATTTGGCCGCGAGCTGTCTTTAAATGAAGTGTGCGCAGAACGCATCCGGGCGCATTTTGACCGAGTCCACCGTTCCATGACAGAAAATAATCTGCGGCAGGCAATGATACCGGCCGGAGCGCATATTTTTACCAATTATGCCGGAACGGCTCCGGGGATTGCGCTGGAACAGGATGGTAAGGTCATCGTGAATTTGCCGGGCCCACCGTCTGAAATGAAGGATATGTTTGAACGCAGCCTGAAGCCATATCTTCAAAAAAAGTATGGTTTTGCTTCGGTGATCGTTTCCCGGGTTCTTGATACCTTTGGCATTGGGGAATCCAAACTGGAAACGGAAATCCAGGATCTTATTCTGCAGCAGCATAATCCGACGCTGGCTCTTTTGGTGCGGCCGACTGGCGTTATTATCCGCATCACGGCGAAAGCAGCGACAACGGAAGCTGCCGACCGGCTGATTGCCGGCGTTGAGCAGGAGATTCGCCGCCGCGTCGGCGCTTATATTTACGCGGTGGACGATGAACCGCTGGAGGAAGTCGTGGGAAAAGCGCTGCTGGCGCAGAATCTGACGATTGCCTGCGCTGAATCCTGTACCGGCGGGTTGCTGACAAGTCGGCTCACCGATGTGCCGGGCAGTTCTGCCTATGTTATGGGGTCGGTTGTGTCCTATACGAATGAGGTGAAGGCAGCCATTCTGGGGGTTGATCGCGAGGCGCTGCGCACACTGGGCGCCGTGTCAAATCCAGTGGCGCGTCAGATGGCGGAAGGTGTGCGGCGCTGCCTGGGAACTTCGGTTGGCGTCGGCATTACCGGGATTGCCGGGCCGGATGGCGGTAGCGCTGAAAAACCGGTTGGACTTGTCTATATTGCGGTAGCTGGTTTGCAGGGAACAACGGTAGAAAAGAAATTTTTCACCGGAACACGCAGCCAGATTAAGTTTCAGGCGACACAAACCGCTCTGAATATGGTGTATCATTCCCTCATTAATAGATAGTTTAAAGTAGGTATTAACTTTGTATCAGCGGCAGTCCGTAGAACGGACGGCTGTAAAATCAGGAGGAAAACAATATTTTGAAAAAAGAAATTAAAGCCTTTGGTAACATCGAACTCAGCAAAAAGCTCTTGAGCGCCGTGAGCGACATGGGTTTTGAGGAACCATCGCCGATTCAGGCGCAGACGATTCCCTTGCTGCTGGAGGGGCATGATGTCATCGGCCAGGCGCAGACCGGCACTGGTAAGACAGCTGCTTTCGGCATTCCGACGATTGAGAAAGTCATCGATGCCAGCCATCATATCCAGGCGCTGGTGTTGACACCAACGCGTGAGCTGGCAATCCAGATTGCGGAAGAATTTAATAAAATTGGTAAATACAAGCGCGTCAAGACCTTGCCTATTTATGGCGGTCAGGCGATTGATCGCCAGATCCGGGCGCTGCGATATGGCGTTCAGATTGTTGTTGGCACGCCGGGACGTTTGCTGGATCATATCCGGCGCGGCACGGTAAAGTTCGGTGATGTGCATACACTTATTCTCGATGAAGCAGATGAAATGTTGGATATGGGCTTTGTCGATGACATTGAGTCCATTATGAGTAATTTGCCGTCGGAGGGGCGGCAAACGCTGCTGTTTTCCGCGACGATGCCGGCGCCAATCTTAAAACTGGCTGGAAAGTATATGAACAATCCGCAGAAGGTGACGATTAGCCGCGAGCATCTGACGGTGCCGCTTATTGATCAGTATTACTATGAGACCAGAGAAAAACTGGACGGGCTTTGTCGTATTCTCGATGTGGAAGAAACCGGTAAGCTGATTATTTTCTGTCGGACGAAAAAAGGCGTAGATGATCTGGCAGCGTCCTTAATGGCGCGCGGTTATCTGGCAGCCGGTTTGCATGGCGATCTCAGTCAGCAGCAGCGGGATCGTGTGATGAAAAAGTTCCGCGAGGGACGTATTGATATCCTGATTGCGACGGATGTAGCGGCTCGCGGCATTGATATTGATGATATTACCCATGTCATCAACTATGATATTCCACAGGACCATGAGGCTTATGTCCATCGGATTGGCCGTACCGGACGCGCCGGCAAGAAGGGCGTTGCCATTACGCTGATTAATCCGCGTGAGTATCGCCAACTGCGGCTGATCGAACGGTTGACCAAGAGCAAGATTGTCCGGCGGGAATTGCCATCGCCGGCGGATATTCTGGAACGTCAGCGCGATATTGTCAAGGAGCGTTTGCAGAAGGTTCTTACGCAAGGAAAGTATGGCGATTACCATACGATCATTTCAGATTTAGTGGCTGATGATGGCGGTTATGATCTGGTTGACGTTGCGGCGGCTGCTTTGAAACTGGCGGTTGAAGGCGACAAGGAATCGGCAGATGAACCGGTCGCAGCCAGCGGTCGGTTTGAGGATACGGGCGGAGCGCCGGGTATGGTGCGGTTGTTTCTGAATATTGGCCGGGCGCAGAAAATTCGTCCCGAGGATGTTGTACGGGCCATTGCCAGTGAAGCGGATATTCCCGGCAATGTCATCGGCGTTATCAATATTTACGAACGTTTTACTTTTGTTGAAGTGCCGGAAGATGTGGCAGAACGGGTCTTGGCTGTCATGCACCGCAACACGATGAAGGGCTATAAAATCAATGTAGAACCGGCGAAGCGTGGCGGTCGCTGAGATCCGGTTACAACTAAAAAAGCGCTGTGTCAGTTCAATCTGGCGCAGCGCTTTTTTATGCTTTTTTGGACTGACAAATAAAGGGCACAGCGCTGATAAAAATTATGAATAAATATGCATGAAAAACATATTTATCATATTTATGCTTTTTTATAAGCATCGATAGCTACAGGAAATTGTATAAATAGCATAAAGAAATAATAACTTTTAAGAATTATAATAATTACAAAATGCTAATTTAATGGGAATTGAATAAATTGTACAATAACTTTATGGAATAATTAATATGCAAAAACAGAAACTTAATTCTAACGGAAAATCATTGCATTTTGTATATTGTGATGTATAATGAAAGCATAAGGAAGAAGTAACAACAGGGGCACGCAAAGTGAGTGCGGAAAGTAATGAGGTGTTAAAATGGCATTCGCAGATTATGTACAGGAAAACCCCGAGAAGGTATTCCAGCTGGCAGAACAGAATAAAAGAGAAGGTAAGGTTGTCAGCACCCTCTATGATGAGTGGCAAAAGGAAGAAAAAAAGTCTCATATGATGAACATTTATTGATGATTCTATAAGAAATCCATCCCTTGGATGTTTACCGGGTCCCGACAGCGGGGACCCGGTTTTTTATTTCATGCCGTAGATTTTCCGGCGGGTTTAGTATAGAATAGAAAGAGTCAAATGAATTTAAGGAGGACTTCAACATGAATTTGAAAAAATATTTAATGGTATCTATGGCAGCCTGTACGGCCGTTGTTGCCCTGACGGCATTTGCTCCGCTGGCGTCGGCAGAGGAAGCGACTGCGGCAGCGACAGAAACGGCATCGGCGCCGCTGCCGCAAGGGTATACTTATACCAGCAAACGCTATGGCTATACCATTGTCTGCCCACAGAAACCAAACGGCGTCATTCCGCTGAGCACTATGGATGAGCATGCGAAGGGTGATGTGTTGATTTTTGCTAATGACGGCTATAACATTCAGTATGGCTGGATTATCATGGTCAATGCTTTTGCCGATGCAGAGATACCGAATAATCTGGGAACCATGAGCGAAGATGATCAGAAAAAATTCCTGCAGCATATCATGGATACCAGCGGTTATGAGTTTGCCCGCATTGCCGACATCAACGGCAATAAAGGCGTTTATGCTGTGACGGCGAAAGAGATCGAAATCGATACCAATGGAGACGGCAAGCCGGATGAGACGGCAACGGCGGATACGCAGATGATCAAGACCTTTTTTCGGGGGCAGTATGGCGGGCACTTTGCTGTGGAACTGATCGAAAATCCGGACCTGACTAAGGAAGGGGTCCAGAAATACCAGACAGGGATTGTAACGTTCCGGGAGCTGTCGCCGGAGGAAGTACAGCCGACCGCCAAGGACAATAAGGATGCGGCGGAGATAAAAGCCGATAAATCGGCGGCTTCGGTACAGCCACAGGTAAAAAAGACAGATAAGAAAAGTAAGAAATAAGCAATGAAGTGATTTAAGTAAAAATCCGGAGCCTTTTGTAGGTTTCGGATTTTTATTATGAGGGGAAGATTCAGACTTGCCTTTTTTGACTTTTTGATGTATTATATTTTTAGGGTTAGCACTCACATAGACGGAGTGCTAACAAACGAAAATTTAATGTAAAGGGAGTCTGTTTTTAATGGCAAAAGAAATGCACGAGTTTCAGGCGGAAACGAAACAATTGTTGGATCTCATGGTCCATTCCATTTATACGAATCACGAGATTTTTCTCCGGGAGCTCATCTCCAATGCGTCAGATGCGATCGATAAGCTTCATTTTGAGTCGCTGACAAATCGTGATTTGCTGGAGGGCGATGAAGATTTTGAGATTTATTTGGTGCCGGATGCCGAGAGCCATACGCTCACAATTTCGGATAACGGCATTGGTATGAACCGTCAAGAGGTCATCGATAATATCGGTACGATCGCGAAGTCGGGAACGAGGGCTTTTCTGGATAAGCTTAAAGAAGCGAAGGCTTCGAATGCCGCCATTACCGATAAGGAAATGATCGGGCAATTCGGCGTTGGCTTTTATTCGGCGTTTATGGTGGCGGAAAAGGTCGTTATCACCACGCGCAAGGCAGGAGAAAAGCAGGCGGTGCGTTGGGAGTCGGCCGGCGATGGTTCTTTTAGCGTTGAAGATTGCGACAAGGAAAAACGGGGCACGTCGATTACGCTTTATTTGTCGTCGGAGTTTTATGGCGATAAAGCGGAAGAAAATTTCACGGAAACTTACAAACTGGAAAATCTCGTCAAGAAATATTCCGATTATGTCCGCTATCCGATCAAGATGAATTTCGTCATTGAGGAGACACCGAAAGACAAGGACGGCAAGCCGATTGAAGGCGCTGAGAAGACAAAGCGCAACGAGCTGCGGACGCTGAACTCCATGCAGCCGCTTTGGACGCGTGACAAGAAGGATATCAAGCCGGAAGAATACAATGAATTCTATAAAAATCAGTTCCATGAATGGGAAGATCCCCTGGAAGTTTTCCATACGAAGGCTGAAGGTACGGTTGAATATACAGCCTTGATGTATATCCCGTCCAAGGCGCCGTTCAATCTTTATCATACGGATTTTGAGGCGGGGATGCAGCTTTATTCGCGCCATGTGTTTATCATGGATAAATGTAAGGATCTGTTGCCGGATTATCTGCGGTTTGTCAAGGGCCTGGTGGATTCGCCGGATTTGTCGTTGAATATTTCGCGCGAGCTCTTGCAGCAGAGCCGCGAACTGAAGGTAATCGGCAAAAATCTGGAGAAGACCGTACTGAAAACATTGGAACGGCTGTTGAAAAATGACCGGGCCAAGTATGAGAAGTTCTGGGCGGAGTTTGGTAAATCGTTGAAAATTGGGATTTACAACAGCATGTATACCGGCGGGGATACGAAGGATAAACTGAAAGACCTGCTGCTGTTTGTTACTTCGAAAGAAGAGAAGCTCACTTCGCTCAAAGAGTACGCCGAACGGATGCCAGAGAACCAGAAGAAGATTTATTACGCGACGGGCCGCGATAAGTCGATCATTGAGAAATTGCCGCAAATGGAGCTTTTGAAAGAGAAGGGCATTGAGGTTTTGTATCTGACCGATCAGGTAGATGAATTTGCGATTGAAGCGCTGCATGAGTATGACGGCAAGCCGTTCCATTCGATCAGCCGCGGTGATCTGGAGCTCGATGACGCCGAGTCGCAGGAGGTCAAAAAAGAGACTGAGGATATTGCGAAGAAAAACGACGATCTGATGAAAGACATCAAGACGGCGCTGGGAGAAAAGGTCGCCGACGTTAAGGTCAGCACGCGTCTGAAATCCAGTGCAGTTTGCCTGGTGGCCGACGAGCAGGGACCGAGCCTATCGATGGAGCAGACTTTTGCCGATATGGACAATCCGATGTTTAAGGCAAAGCGGATTCTGGAAATTAATCCGCATCATGATCTGTTTAATCGTTTGCAGTCATTGCATGAGGCGGATAAGGACAGTCAGGATTTCAAGGATTATTGTGATCTTTTGTATACGCAGGCATTGCTGATTGAAGGTATTTTGCCGGAGAATCCGGTGGATTTTGCAAACAAGGTAGCCAAGCTTATGGCAAAGTGATAAAATAACAGCATACGGTAAGGGCGCCGCCCGTCGGGGAGTATATTCCTTCCCGGCGGACGGCGTTTTGTTTTTGAGGGAGGTCTGGCCGTGGAAATCCGACAGTTAAGGACACTTATGAGCATTGTGAAGCTTGGCAGTTTTTCCGAAGCAGCGCAGCAGCTTGGGTATACGCAGTCGAGTGTTACCTCGCATATACAGTTACTGGAAAAAGAGCTGGGCACGAGGCTTTTTGAGCGTCTGGGGCATTCGCTGATGTTGACCGCTGATGGGGAACGGCTGTATGGCTATGCCGAGCGCATGGTGCGGCTGGATGATGAGGCGCATGCGGAGCTGGAGAGACAGACAGAGCCGGAGGGAATTTTGTCGTTGGGGATGTCGGAGTCGATTGCCAGTTATCATCTGAATCAGGTATTGACGGAGTATGTGCGGCTGTACCCGAAGGTAAAGCTGCGTCTGCAATTGGGTATTGGCAGTTCTTTTACCGGCCTTTTGCGGCGGAATCTGCTGGATATTGCATTCTTTCTGGAGGGAAAAGTTCGTAATCATGAGTTTACGGCGCATTGTCTGTGGCCGGAACCGATCGTGCTGTCAGTGGCTCCAACGCATGGGCTGGCCAAGCGGACTCGTGTGACGGAGAAAGATCTGGCCGGGCAGACGTTGATTCTCACCGATGTAAATAGTCGCTATACTTCTCAATTGTCTGATTCCTTGGCGAAGAAAAAGGTCGAGCCGGACCGGGTGCTGGAAATTGGCCAGGTTGAAGCGGCCCGGCAGTTTGCAATGCAGGGCATTGGGGTGGCGGTGCTGCCTCTGGCTGTTGTGCGGACTGAGATCGCCGCAGGGCATCTGGTCCAGCTGCCCTGGCAGGGACTGCCTTGGGAAATGCATGCGTATATGGTGCATCATCGGGATAAATGGCTGTCGCTGCCAATGAAGCTTTTTATGAAGCTGGTACATGAACGCTTGTCAGAAGCAGGGGGCGACGGTCATGAGCAGTGAAAATATCCGTTTTCGTACCGCTGGGGAAGGCGGCATTGTGGTGGATTTTGGTCAGGCAATCCATCCGGCAGCTTATGAGGAAGTTTATCGTTTCGTTGCGGCGCTGCGTTCTTTGGCTTTGCCGGGAATTCGGGAGATTGTGCCTTCTTATTGTTCGGTGATGGTGTATTTTGATGTGCTGCAAGTCCGTGCGGCGGTCATGCAGGAACGGCTGACTGCCGCGCTCCATATGGCGTCGTCTTTGCCGCAGCCGGCCGCTTTGGTCCGGCGGGTCCTGCTGGTGCCGGTATGCTACGATGGGGTGCTGGCCCCGGATCTGGAATATGTGCTGCGGGCGACGCGGCTCATGCGGGATGAACTTTTGTCACTGCATACGGCGCAGCCTTATCTGGTTTATATGATGGGATTTATGCCGGGCTTTCCCTATATGGGCGGATTGCCATTTACCGTGCCGCGGCAGACGACGCCGCGGCGGGCTGTTCCCCCCGGGTCCGTAGGAATAGGCGCCAACCAGACGGGTATTTACACGATTGAGGGGCCGGGGGAATGGTGGCTGGTTGGCCGTACGCCGCTGCGTATTTTTGATGCGGCGAGGGAGCAGCCGTTTCTGCTGCAGGCGGGCGATTATGTTCAGTTTCAGGCGGTGGATATTGATACTTATTTTTCTTTGCGCCGAGAGATTGCAGCCGGACGCTATACACCGGAGTTCATGGAGGAAACGCTATGATTCATGTGATACGACCGGGCGATTTTACGACGATTCAGGATGCGGGGCGCTGGGGTTATCAGGCGTGGGGGATGCCGGTTTCCGGCGCTATGGATCCCTATGCCTATCAGGCGGCGAATTGGCTGGCGGGCAATGCTCCGGGGGCGGCAGCGTTGGAGTTTACAGGTAATGGCGGCATGCTGCATTTTGATTCGGGCGGTTTTGCCGCGTTGACGGGAGCCGATATGCAGGCGACGCTGAACGGGCGTCCGGTGAAGCCCTGGAGTTCTTTTGTGCTTCCGGCAGAGGGAACGCTGACACTGAGGAAGGCGGTTTCCGGCCACCGGGCGTATCTGGCGGTATGGGGCGGGCTGGAGGTGCCTTTGGTGATGGGCAGCCGCTCGACTTATACGCCGGCGGGGATCGGCGGTTTGAACGGCAGGGCTTTGCGCATCGGGGATATACTGTCGGTCGGTCTGGCAGCCGGAACGCCTCCGCCGCCGCGAGTACTGCCGCCGCGCTGGCGTCCGGCCTATGCGCATGAATGGCAGCTGGCGGTGATTCTTGGACCGCAGGACGAGTGGTTTCGCCCGGCTGAGAAGCAAAAATTCTTTTTTTCGGCTTATCGGCTGACCGCCGGTGCCGACCGGCTGCATTATGCATTGAGCGGACCTTCGCTGACGGTGGCCGCTCCAGATATGGTTTCGGCTGCATCCGGCTGGGGGGCGGTGGAGGTTCCTTCCGGCGGTCAGCCGCTGATTGTGACGCCGGATCATGGAACCACGCGCGGCTTTGCCAAAATTGGCTATGTGATGCAGGCAGATTTTAGTAAGTTGGCGCAGGCAGTTTCCGGTGATTGCCTGCATTTCGTTTGTACTACTGTAGCCGAGGCGACGACAGCGTATCGTCGACAGCAAGAACAGCTGGATAAATTGCGCATGTATGTATCTAAAGGACAATTGTAAATAAAATACAGCGAAATGTTTACAGAAATACCTCGATTCAAAAAAAATGAATTGAGGTATTTATTTTTTTGATTTTACCTGCAGGGAAATCAATAGTATAATACAAAAGTATAGAGACAATAACAAAAGAGATATGGAAGTAATGCTTCCAGTGTGGCAATGATGCTGCGGGCTTGCGGGCAGTCGTCCCGACAGGGATGTGTTTTACATGCAAAGCGCCGTGGTATTTTTTTATGCGCATTTTCAGAGGAGGAACACGATGATACAGGTGGATTTGAATTCGGATCTGGGAGAAAGTTTTGGCAGCTATAAGATTGGCATGGATGAAGCCGTACTGCCTCTGGTGACATCAGCGAATATTGCCTGTGGCTTTCATGCCGGTGATCCGGCGGTGATGCAGAAAACGGTCCGAATGGCGCTGGCTTCGGGTACGGCCATTGGCGCGCATCCGGGGCTGCCGGATCTTGTTGGTTTTGGCCGGCGCAAGATGGAAGTTTCTCCGGAAGACGCTTATTGTATGGTCGTTTATCAGGTGGGCGCGCTGTCGGCTTTTGTACGGTCGGCAGGAGGGCGGTTGCAGCATGTGAAACCGCATGGAGCGCTTTTTAACATGGCTGCTAAAGATGCCCGTCTGGCCGATGCGATTGCCGCTGCGGTTCATGATGTGGATGAACATCTCATTCTCTACGGCCTTTCGGGCAGTGAACTGGTGAAAGCCGCCGGCAGGGCTGGTATTCGCAGCGCCTCGGAGGTATTTGCGGATCGCAGCTATCAGCCGGATGGTTCGCTCACGCCGCGCAGTCAGGCGGGGGCGATGATTGAGGATGAGGAAGCTTCAATTGCGCAGGTGTTATCCATGGTGGTCAAACATGAGGTCAGAACGCTTTCCGGCGAGGTGATTCCGGTGCAGGCCGATACGCTTTGCGTTCATGGGGACGGTCCTAAGGCGCTGGCGTTTTCACAGCGTATCCGGACGGCGCTGGCCGAGGCCGGAGTGGCGATCATGGCATCTGGTGAATTTATTCGTTAAATTTTATTGCAGTCATGATTTATAGGAGGCGGTTAGCATGGAAAAATCAAAAATCAGCGTACTTTTAGGCGCAGCTTTTCTCATGGCAACATCGGCGATTGGTCCGGGGTTCCTGACGCAGACGACGGTGTTCACGGAAAAACTGGGCGCCAATTTCGGCTTTGTCATTCTGGCATCGATTCTGATTGATGTGGGTGCGCAGCTCAATGTCTGGCGTATTATTGCCGTGAGCGGCAAGCGGGGACAGGATATCGCCAATCAGGTCTTTCCCGGGCTTGGATATCTGGTAGCCGCGCTGGTCGTGGCCGGGGGACTCGCATTTAATATCGGCAATATCGGCGGCTGCGGTCTTGGTTTCAATGT
>Ga0183095_10577_pt1 | contig 53289 bp, 56 predicted proteins | sample BioMet4_FD_130346 | JGI IMG/M metagenome (GOLD analysis project Ga0183095, IMG submission 130346) | Microbial communities from bioreactor (seeded with sewage sludge) at LBNL, California, USA - Biofuel metagenome 4 (v2) (version 3) | ecosystem: Engineered > Bioreactor > Anaerobic > Unclassified ...
CCATCCGGTCGATATTGGGCGTGGGCATGCCCCGTCCCTCGCCGCCGCCGTAGACGCCAAGGTCGCCATAGCCCAGGTCGTCGACCACGATAAACAGAATGTTCGGTTTGTCAGCAGCCAGGGAAACCCCCCCCAGACACAAGAGGGTAGCCACAACGGCCAGGAGAATATGTCTGGCATCTCGCATTTTCGGCAAACCTCCTTCGGCTCAAGGCTTGTTTGTTGCCCAGTCGTGAAACATCCCGTTGTTGCAGTGTCTCTTTCTTACGGGACACCTCCTCATGCTGTGTGCGCGCAGTGCTACCGTAGTGTCACCGAGCGTCTTTTTGAGCTCAAGCACCTTCGTTTCTTTCGCCATCAGAACTTGATGACGAAAGAGGCGTAGACCGTGTCCATGAGAAAGCTGTGGCGGGCCCCCAGGTCGTGGATCCATTTGGCCACGACCAGCAGGTCCTTTCCCCCCACCGGAATGGCGTAGGAGGCGATGGGGCCGATGCCCGTGCCCGAGGATTCGAACGATCCGAGCTTGGCCCCGGAACCGGTATCCGGGGTGGTCTGGGTCAGCAGATAACCGGTAGCGCCCAGGGCGAAACGCGGGGTGAAGTGGTAGGCGGCGGTCCAGTCGACATGCAGGAGGCTGCCGGAGAGGTAGTGCGTCGAGGGATTTTCCGTATTGATCATGTAGCCGGCGTTGATGGACAGCTCTACCTTCGACTTGCTCAGCCAGGTAAAGGCCACGTTGCCGTCGAAGGAGGTGTAGTTCATGCCGAGATTGGTCAATTTGCTGGAATTATAATAGCCGGTCGGCAAGAAGACGATGGGCATGGCGACGAGGTGGCACTCGCCGAAGTTCCAGCCGGCGATGACCGGCATGACAAAGATGTCGGAGAGTCCGCCCCGGTTTCCGGAACCGTCAATGCTTTTCGTGAGGATGGGGAGCCGGAGCGAGGCATTGCCGGAGACATGCAGGTTGATGAGGACGGGTATGCCCGCGCCAACGCCAAGAAAGCCGTTCATGGCCGGCACGTCGAACATGTAGGAGAGTTTGGTGAGATTGAGAAAAGAGGAGACATTGAGTTTGGCGTAGACGATTCCACCCTTGAGATCGCCATCAATCCGTCCAGCCTGGTACAGGGTGTCGTTGCGGACGTAAAATCCTGCAGCCGGGATGTATCCCATGAAGAAATCACCGTAGGCGCCCTGGATGTAATGCCCCATGCCGCCTTCGACCGCATTGGCTTGCCGTGGGGCGAGGACAAGAGAAACAAGAACGATGAAAGCCAGCCATCTGAAGCGATTGATTGAGAAACGCGGGGTGGGGTTCACGACGAGTCCTCTCTCGTTATTCGTTGATGGCATATAAAAAGATTTGCTATTTTTAGCCAGTTATCAAGGTTCATTGCCACTGGCAAGTACAATGAACCATGTAAAATTGTTAGAGTGCACACTGATAATGAACGAAATTATTTTGTGTCCTGCTTCCGGCACAAGTCCGGGCGAACATCTGGAATGTCCAAATGTCCAAGGCCAGCCAGGGGCTATCGCTATGGTACAGGCTAATATTGAACTAACACGTCGCTAGAGGGTACTTTTCAGCATATCGCTCCATTCGCCACAGGTCGAATTCGCCCTGGCGCTTGAGGGACCGGCCTGGACGGAAAGATTCACCGGACGCTGCTCCTGGGCGGGGCAGCGGGCAAGCGCGACGGAGCCTCTGGGGGTTAGCTGGACGGCGTCCTCGCAGGTTTCACCCAGAACCGAGCATATGCCAGAGCGATACACGCTCATGCACATAAAATAACGCTAAGTCTGACGTAATTAGCCAGGCAATCGATGCAGTGCAACGGTAATACGATAAGGACCTCAGCGCTTTACCATTGAGCAATCACAGCACGTCATTGGAGAATTCCCAGCGACCACAGCCATGATCCTCAAGGAATACAAGCGCCGGGAGCCGAAGTGGCTAAGCTTAGATCAGAAGTGATTGCTTTTTTTGGAGAATGGGGATGGGATCAGGCCGTACATGCCGAAGGGCATCATACGTAACAATATACGGCGTATGGGCAACAAGAAGTGTTTGAAAGTGAAACGCCGGCAAGGCGGCCGGTGTGGCTGGAACTTCCACGCGCACAAGATCGGGAACATAGGGCTTCACCTTTTTCCCAAGATCAGGGCAGGAAGATGGCGATTCGGTCGGCAAGTGATCCCTTGTGATTTGGCAACAAGAGGCCTGTCGCGAAAGACGGTCAGCGGTATTCTCTGAAAGGCCATGGCAAGTGTTGTTTGCCCTGGCTGGGCAAACCAGCCCGGTGACATAACACTCAGGCACAGGAGCAACCATCCCGGTGATGAACACCAAGGTGATCAGGATGCTCACGAGTCTGTTACCCTTGCGCATGTCCCTTGCCTCAATCCATGATCATGCGGTTTAGCAGATTAGACGGCCAAAAACGGCCTGGCAATGAAGTATGCCCCGAGCAGTCCGATTAATGCCCCCGCGCTCTTTCGAAACCAAACACCACCGTGGCGCATGGCTCCATTTTCAAGCCAACGCTGTACGAGTGCGGTGGAACTTCCGGCCGCAACAATGGGCAGGCAGTGGCCGATTGCGAAGAGCACGATAAGGACAACCCCGGTGAGGATTTTTTCTTGAATGGTGATGATGGCCAAAATGGGTGCGATAAAACCGAACGTGCATGAGCCGGAGAGCACGCCGTAGGCCAAGCCGAGGAGAAAGGCGCCGCCAATCCCCTTGACCTTGAGCTTTCCCATCATGCCGCCCGAAACCGAACATTTGGCCACTCCCATCATGTCCATGGCCACCCAAAGGAGGATCGCGCCCACGAGGATCGTCCAGTACGGGCCGACATCACCGAGCATGCGCCCAAGCAGAGTACAGAGTATCCCGATGGCCGCGATGGTCAAAAAAAGACCGGAGGTGAACGCCAGAGCGTACTTGGCGGCCTCCCTGCCCTGGATGATCCTGCCTTGTCCGGCCACATAGCCGACGATCAGGGGGATGGAGGCCAGATGGCAGGGACTGAACAGGACACTCACCATTCCCCAGAGAAAGCAGCCCACCGCGGCCACGACGAGGCTGCCGGTCATCCAGGTGTTGATGGTCAGGAAAAGCTGGTCAAGCATGATTTCCCCTTTATTCGGCCAAAATTTTCTTCATCATTTCGTCAAAAGGTTTCTGATCCAAAAAACCCTCATGGCGATAGACCTCTTCCCCGTCCTTATTAAAAAAGATTTGCGTTGGTATGGATCGGATACCAAATTTGGTCGCTTGATCAGGATTCTCTCGAACATCAATGAAAATAACGGAGGCCCTACCCTGGTATTCTTTTTCCATCGCATCCAAGACAGGAACCATCATTTTACAAGGGATACATGTCTTGGCCCCAAGATCGACAACAGTCACCATCCCTTTGGCAGGAACTTCTGGAATTGGAGCAGCATATACAAATGCGCTGCAAACAAGGAATGAAATCAGAAACTGCATAACAACTTTCATACGTAGTGCCTCCATAAATTTTTGTTCCCGTATTAAGCATAAACTGTACCGTATAAAATTATAATTATGTCAGGCTATTACGTCATATACTGCTCCATGGTTAAAAAGTTGTATAGAAAATGTACAGCAACTTGAAATAATTTATACACCTTTGCTGACTTTTGAAGTCATATTTTCATACGATACAGATATGTAATAGGCAAGGAATGAAAATTTGCATCAGAGCAATATACTATCCTCAGACCCCTTCATAGGATGGATGACAGAATACCTCCGCTTCACCACACAAGCCTGTCTCGAATGGAAGCACGGGGGGGCAATGCCAAAACGGTGGCGCTGCAGGTGCCGAGGGTTGTCGCATAACCGCGCGGTTTGACTCACCGGTTGATCCTGCACCACCACATGGCAGGAGAGAGCCGTGCTGTGGGTGCAAAGACTCCAGGCAGGGAGATGGTGGACATCGTCCCTTCGGCAAGCGCGTTCCTGATTCCTCGTATATTTGCTTAAGCGAATTTATCAATATGTTTTGGCAAGTCAATCATGGGCAACTGCGGCTGGTCTTTGGGGTTCTGGTTGCTCCTCAAAAAATACCATCCGGAGGGTTCCTCTTTTTTTGAAAAGTCCCTTGTCACGTCCCTTATATTCGGCTATGCAAATATACAAGTCTCACGAATGTTCCAATATTCGTGTCTTCCTCTATCTCCTCGAAACAATCGTTGAAAAGGGGAAATGTCATGAGTCCCAATCTCCCTTCCGAAGACCCGCTGACCCGCATGCACCGGGACCTTGCCCGGGCGCTGGCCAAGGACCCAGACAAGGTCAAATGGGTCATGGTCATCGACCTGGCCCGGTGCATTGGCTGCCATGCCTGCGCTGTGGCCTGCGTTTCGGAAAACAAGCTACCGCCCGGGGTGGTCTATCGGCCGGTCATGGAGGAAGAACTTGGCATTTACCCCAATGTGCGCCGCCGCTTCCTGCCCAGGCCCTGCATGCAGTGTGAAAACCCGCCCTGTGTGTCCGTGTGTCCGGTCACGGCCACCTGGAAAAACACGCAAGGCGTCACCGTCATCGACTACGACCGCTGCATCGGCTGCCGCTACTGCCTGACCGCCTGTCCCTACGGGGCGCGCTGCGCGGATTTCGGCGGTTATTACACCACACCGACAGCCGAACGCGATGGATTGATCCTTGGCCGCAAGGCCGCCGCCAAGGGGTACGAGGACGCCGTAGCCCCGGAGTATGGCAAGACTTGGCCCTCACGAGGCCACGGTTCGCCCATTGGCAATGCCCGCAAGTGCCATTTCTGCCAGCACCGCCTGGCCGTGGGGCAACTGCCCGCCTGCGTCACCTCCTGCATCGGCCGGGCCACGGTCTTTGGGGATGCCAACGACACCGCGTCCTATGTCCGGGAATGTATGGGGTCGCCGCGCGTGTTCCGGCTTAAGGAAGAGCAGGGCACCCAGCCCAACGTCTATTATCTGGCTTAAGGGAGGTGCGATATGGCCAAGACGAAACGCTCCAACCCGCTGCTAGTGGTTGCCGGCCTCGGGTTGCTCGTCGGCCTCTATGGCGTCTTTGAAGCGCTGGTCTACCGGACGGAAGCCACGGGACTGGGGTCGTATGTGCCTTGGGGCCTTGGCGTGGTTCTGTATCTGCTCTTTCTCGGGCTGTCGGCCGGAGGGCTTCTCGTGAATTGTCTGGTCTACATCCTCGGGAAAAAGGAATTGGATCGTGTTGCCGGCGTCGTCACCTACGCCACACTTGTAACGGAAGTCTGTGCCGGCATCGCCATCGCCCTGGATCTGGGGCACTGGGAGCGGATGTACCGTTTCATCAGCACTCCCAGCCTGACCTCCCCCATGTTCTGGATGCTTATTTTCTTTGCGGCCGTCCTTTTCGTCTATGTCATAAAGGCCCTGGCCATCGTAACGGGCAACCAGTCCCTGGCCCGGGTGTGTTCGCTCGTTTCGATCCCGGTGAGCCTGGGCTTCTACGCGACAAACGGATACTTTTTCTCCATCGTCACCAGCCATCCGGCTTGGAGCGGTTCCTTCACCACGGTTTGGTTCGTACTGGCGGCCCTCTTGTCCGGCGGGGGGCTGGTCACCGCCCTGGCCTGGTTTAGCCAGGAAGAATCCGAGGTTACACTGAGCCTGGGCAGGACCGTGGCCGTGCTTTTGGCCTGCTTTCTCATCTTTGAGTGGCTGTATTTCTCGGCCGGCTACCGGGGCGGGCGCTCGGACATCGCTGGGGCGCTGACCGCCATGCTGACCGGGCAAGGGGCCTGGAGTTTCTGGCTTCTCCATATTGGCCTGGGGCTTCTCCTCCCCTTGGCCTTGCTGCTCGTTGGCCGCAATTCGCCCGCGGCCGTTGCCTGGGCCGGGCTCTGCATCGTGGCCGGCTTCCTGGCCTACCGCTACGCCTTTGTGGTCCCAGCCCAATCCGTGCCCATGCTGCCGGGGCTGGACAAGGCCTGGCAGGACCCACGCCTGACGCTCCGCTACACACCAGCCCTTGGCGAATGGCTGCTCACACTCTGGGTCTTTTCTCTGGGACTGGCCGGTTTCGTCGTTGGTCCCCGCTTGTTCCCGCGCCTGTTTTCCCGGCCGGCCTGGCTCCAACCCTTGGCCCGATGAGGTGACGCCATGGATCGCAGATGCTTTCTCAAAACCTCGGCCCTGCTGGGCGGTTCAATGGCTGTCCCGGGCTGGCTGCGCCCGGGCTTTTTGGCCGATGCCGCGGCATCTTCTTCTCCCTACACGGGCAACAAACCAGAAAATATGATTTTTTCAGCCTGCCAGCAGTGCAACACGCAATGCAGCATCAAGGTGAAGCTCAAAGATGGTCAGGTGGCCAAGATCGACGGCAATCCATTCAGTCCCTGGACCATGACGCCGCAGTTGCCCTACGCCACCCCCATGGTCGAGGCGGCCAGCTTCGACGCTTCCTTGTGCCCCAAGGGCTACGCCGGCATCCAGACGCTTTACGACCCTTACCGCATCGTCAAGGTGCTCAAGCGGGCCGGCAAGCGCGGCGAGAACAGGTGGAAGAGCATCCCCTTCGAACAGGCCGTGGCGGAAATCGTGGACGGCGGCGATCTGTTCGGCGAGGGCCACGTGGACGGCCTGAATGCCATCATTGCCTGCCGCGATCCCAAGATAGCCGAGGCGCTGCAAAAGGACACGGCCGATGTCCTGGCCAAGAAGCTCACGCTGGAGGAGTTCAAGACCAAACAGGCCGCCAATCTCAAATACCTGATCGACCCGGACCACCCGGACCTGGGGCTGAAAAACAATCAGTTCTGCCTCAACTGGGGCCGGCTCAAGGGCGGACGCAGCGAACTGATCCGGCGGTTCACCGAATTTTCCTGCGGCTCGATCAACTATCACGGCCATACCACCGTCTGCCAGGGGTCGCTCTACTTCTCGGGCAAGGCCATGTCCGAGCAGTTCGTGGAAGGCAAATTCACCAACGGGGTCAAATTCTACTGGCAGGCCGACACCGGCAATGCCGAGTTTCTGCTGTTGGTCGGGGCCAGCCCCTTCGAGGCCAACTACGGACCGCCGCTTCGGGCCGGCAAGATAACGCGCCTCCAGCACGAGGGCGTCAAGGTCGCCGTGGTGGACCCGCGTTGCTCCAAGGCCGCCGCCCGGGCCTGGAAATGGTTGCCCAACAAGCCCGACGGCGTTGGCGCCCTGGCCCAGGCCATGATCCGCTGGATCATCGAAAACAAGCGCTATGACGAGCGTTATCTGAAAAACGCCAACAAGGCCGCGGCCAAGGTCGATGGCGAACCGACCTGGAGCCAGGCCTGCTGGCTGGTAAAACTCGATGCGAACGGCAAACCCGGCCCGTACCTGCGCGGCTCGGACCTGGGCCTGACGCCGGAGAAGCGCCCGAAAAAGGACGGCAAGGGGGAATGGGACTTCGATCCCTTCGTGTGCCTCAACGAATCGGGCGAGCCGGTTTTCTTCGATCCCAACGACGACAAGGCCGCCGCCGAAGGGCAGGTGCTGTGGACCGGCGCGCTGGGCGGGGTCGCGGCCAAGACCGTACTGCAAATCTACCGGGAGGAAGCCGAAGGCAAATCCCTGGCCCAGTGGTGCGCCCTGGCCGGCCTGTCCGAGGCCGACGTCGTGGCCGTGGCCCGGGAGTTCACCTCCCACGGCAAGCGGGCCGTGGCCGACTTGCACCGGGGCGTGTCCCAGCACACCAACGGCTTTTACAACGTGGTGGCCTGGTATACCGTCAATACGCTCATCGGCAACCACGACTGGATGGGCGGCCTGGCCAAGGCCACCAACTTCAACTACGACGGCTCGACCCAGGGCAAGCCCTACGACTGCCTGGCCCATCCGGCCAAGTTCAAGGGCTGGGGCGTGTCGATTATCCGCCATCAGACGGCCTACGACAAATCCACGCTCTTTTCCGGCTATCCGGCCAAGCGCGTCTGGTACCCGTTCTGCTCGGACATCTACCAGGAGGTCATCCCATCGGCCGGGGACGGCTATCCCTATCCGCTCAAGTGCCTCATGCTGTACATGGGCACGCCGGTCTATTCCCTGCCGGCCGGTCACGAGATTGCCAAAATCCTAGCCGATCCAAAAAAGATTCCGCTGTTTATCACCTCGGACATCACCGTGGGCGAGACAAGCCTCTTCGCGGACTACGTGTTCCCCGACGTAACCTATCTTGAACGCTGGGAATTCGTTGGTTCCCATCCGTCCATGACGCCCAAGGTGGGAGCCATCCGCCAGCCGGCTGCCGCGCCCTTGACGGGCACCTGCACGGTCTACGGCCAGGAAATGCCCATGGCTATGGAGTCCATGCTGCTGGGACTGGCCGAGAAGCTGGGTTTGGCCGGTTTTGGCGAGAACGCCTTTGGCCCGGGACGGCATTTCAAGCACATGGATGACCTGTATCTGCCCATGTGCGCCAACATGGCTTACGGCGACAAGCCGGACGGGGCGGAAAAGCTGCCGGCGGCGGATGCGGCCGAGATGGCCATCTTTCAGGCAGCCCGCAAGCACCTGCCGGCGGCGGTCTTTGATGCCAAACGCTGGGAAAGGCTGGTCGGACCGGAGCTGTGGCCGTCGGTGGTGACCATGCTCAACCGTGGCGGGCGCTACCAAGCCTATGACAAGGCCTACAAGGACGGCCAGCTCGTCAACAAGTACGGCAAGATGGTGGGCCTGTACTTCGAGAATATGGTCAAGGCCAAGGATTCCATGACCGGCAAGGCCTATCTGCCCTACGGCGGCTATCTGCCCTCACCGTTGGATGCCACGGGCAAAACGCTGGAGGACGTCGCCGCCGGCTATGATCTGACCATGATCACCTACAAGGCCGTGACCCAGACCAAAAGCCGCACCTCGGGCGACTACTGGCTCCAGGCCCCGTACCCGGAGAACTTCGTGGAACTCTCGGCAGCCGACGCGGCCCGCCTGGGCTTCAAAGCTGGCGACCCCGTCAAGATCGTTTCGGCCTCCAACACGGAAGGCGTGTGGGATCTGGGACCGTTCGGCAAAAAGTTCATGGTCGGTAAGGTGCGTATCCTGGAAGGGTTGCGTCCGGGCGTCACCGCCTTCTCCCTGGGCCATGGGCACTGGGCCTACGGCGCCGGGCAGTGGCAAATTGACGGCCAGGCCATTACGCCCGACCCGCGCCGGACCACGGGCGTGCACGGCAATGCGGCCATGCGGGTCGACCCGGTGCTGCAAAACACCTGCCTTGTGGACAAGGTGGGCGGATCGGCGGTGTTTTACCAGACCCAGGTGAAACTGGTGAAAGTGTAGCGGCAGCACGGGCGAATGGGCGGCCCTGGGCACGCGTTCGGGCAACCCGTTTTGATGCGGTCGGTGTGGCACGGCATCGTTTGGCCAATCGAACCAAGCCAGTCGTTCAAAGGAGTATCGTATGAAAATACTTCTGGCCTACGACAACTCCAACTATGCCGACATTGCCATGGAGCGTGCAGCCTTGCTTGCCCAAACGCTCAACGCGGAGTTGTCCGTTATCTCCGTGATCCCGGAACTCAGTTGCTCGACGGCGGGATTTCCGGAAGACTACTGTGAGACGGTAAACAGCGCATTCACCAAAGAATGCAAAGAGCTTTTGGGCGAGGCGTGTGCTTTACTGGCCGACAAGGGGGTACGTGCGCAGGCGATACTGGCGTTTGGGCATCCTGCGAGCAAAATTCTGGAAGCAGCCGAAACACTTGGCGCGGATATGATCGTTGTGGGCTCCAGAGGAACGCACGGCATCGAGCGGTTTCTCCTCGGTAGCGTCTCCAGCAAGGTCGCGGCCCACGCCAAATGCGATGTATTGATAGCCCGCAAACATTGACAGCGGTTCTCGTCTTGCCCCCCGCCCGGCTGCCCCGAAAAGTTCCCTCGGGGCAGCCGCCTTTGCAATAGGGGGCCGTGTCTGTATCACCGTGGTGCCTGCGCCAAGGGGGGCGAGCCCCTACCGGAGGAGCGTTCGGTCTTCGCGACACTCCATCGGGCACATCCCCCCGGTTTGACGACAAAGTCCATGATGCTTCCCCGGGCGTCCAACTCCAGCTTGCAACAATCCTCGATCATGCGTCGTAATTGCAGCCTCGCCCGCAAGATGCGAGACTTGACCGCAGTCAAGGAGAGGCCCAGGCGTCTGGCCACCTCCTGTTGCCGCAGCCCCTCGTAGTCGGCCATGACCAAAGGCGCGCGCATTTTTTCCGGCAGGGCCTCGATCATCGGTTTCAGGCAAGTTCCCATCTCTTTGGGGGAACCCGCACTCGGGTCAGGGCTCGCTGATACCAGGGAAGAGGGGACTTCCACGGTGGGACGAAGGCCGCGATAATGGTCTGCAATGGTTGTTCGGGCAACTGCGAAAAGCCAGCCCCGTGGCTGCGTGATATGGTCTTCTGCCGATCGGGACAGTGTCTTGTAAAATACGTCTTGCAGAATATCGTCCACGGCAGCTTGGCAATGCACCCTCCGAGCGATGAAGGCCCTGAGTTCATCCCGATGCGCAATCCACATGGCTTCCAACTCTTCTCGCATGGCAACCGTCCCTAAGCTTTGACAGCCTCAATGTTCGCCGAGGCAAGGCTCTTCTCCAAGTTACGTCCCGGAAGATACGCAGCAAGCAGCACCTCGCTTTCCGGTCGGGGACGAATGGAAATATGCACAAATCCGGCCTCGCGCATCATCGCTTCGAGAATTTCAATCCGCTCGGCTCCGGCCACACAGGCGGCATGCAGCCTGATGTCCCGGCGCACCGTTTCGGGGAGTTCCTTGGTCGCCACGATATCCGATATGGCCAACCGACCGCCGTGCTTGAGCACCCGGTAGGCCTCCCGGAATACCTGGGCCTTGTCCGTGCTCAGGTTCACCACGCAGTTGGACAGCACGACATCGGCAATGCCGTCGGGAACCGGAAGATGTTCGATTTCGCCGAGGCGAAACGACACGTTGCCGCATTGCGCGGTCATCGCATTTCTTCTGGCTTTTTCAACCATCTCCGGGGTCATGTCCACACCGATGACGCGCCCGTCTTCCCCCACCTGTCTGGCAGCAAGAAAACAGTCAAAGCCGCCGCCGCTGCCCAGGTCCACGACGACCTCGCCCGGCCGCAATGCGGCAATGGCTTGCGGATTGCCGCAGCCCAAGCCCATGTTCGCCCCTTCCGGGGCACTTTGCAATTCGGCTGGGGAATATCCGGCCATCCGGGCAAGGTCATTCGATGATTTGACGCCACGAGGGGTACAGCAACCACTTCCGCAGCCACAGCCGGACTTCTCGGACAAGGCTGTCTCGGCGTATTTTGTACGGATTGATTCCCTGATCTTACTGTCACGGTCGTCACGCATAGTTGTCCTCCTGCCACCGCGTTCGCGGGTGTTTCATTGGATGACGGTGCGAGGAGGAAAAGGATGCAGGAAAAGCCTCAAGATTTCTGGTCGGCTCTGTTTTCCGATGCATTTTCCAGGTGGCGTTGACCCGATTTCATGGGCAGATAATCCGTTGGGAAGGAGCGGTTCACGATGTCGAAACGCCCCCCTTACCCCTCTGAATTCCACAGCCGATGATCGATCTGATTCGCTCCGGCGTAGTCCTGACTTGGCCAGTGACGGATCTATGTTCTTTTTCGTTGTTGTTTCCAACGCGCGTCACGAATACCCTGATCTTATTCCTTCATGGCTTCGATTACTGCCGATGCGATGAGGCCATCCACGGTCAGGGATGGAAACAAAATTTCCAGGAGCATTGCTGGTATCCGACGAGGCCGTATCGAGATGCGCTGCAAACCGACTCGACGCATCATGTCCTCGATGATTTCAATTCGCTCGGCTCCGGCCACACAGACGGCATGGAGCCGCACATCCCGGCGAAATGTTTCCGGGAGGTCGGTCATGGCCACGATATCCATCATAGCTTTTTCCCCTTCGCCGTTATTCGATTGTTGGATGCAGAATTTGATGCGTACTCGCGGTTGATGCGCTCCAGGAATTCAGAGCTGCATGGGGGACAACGTTACCTGGAAGCGCGAACGGGACTGTTTCTTGAAAACGATGAATCGCCAATCAGCCCCCCAGCCAGGACCCGCCCGTCGAGGTCATAAAGCACCGCCAGTTGGCCAGGGGCCGGGCGCGGCAACGGCTCGAAAAAGCGTACCGCCAGGGTGTCGCCCTGCCAGGCGGTCCGGACAGGTCGGGGCCGCATGCGGTAACAGGTCTGGATGACAAGTTCCCTGGGCCACTCCCGCGCCGATACCAAGGTGTTGCCTGCGGTCACCCGGCAGCCGGAGACGGCCAGAGCCTCTTGCGGCCCCACCACCAGGGTGTTGCGGGCCACATCTTTAGCCACAACATAAAGCGGTTCTCGATACGGAATGCGAAGTCCCCGGCGTTGACCGATGGTATGGCGCCACAGCCCCTGATGTCTGCCGATCTCGTGGCCGTTCTCAAGCAGAATGGGGCCCTCCCCGGGGAGGGCAACGCCGCGTTCGAGAAGGAATTGTTTGTAATCATTGTCGGAAACGAAGCAGATATCCCGCGACTCACAGGGCAGAGGTGGCGCGAAGCCCAGTTGGGCCAATCGCTGTCGCACATCGGTCTTGCGCTGTCCGGCCAAGGGAAAGCACGCCTGCCCCAGGACCTCAATCGGTACGAGGCTCAAGAAGTAGCTTTGATCTCTGGTGTCATCGAGACCCCGGACCAGGGCCGCTCGACCCTGCGTGTCCCGTTTGAGCCCGGCATAGTGGCCGGTGGCCAGCCGATCGGCCCCGTGGCGTCTGGCCGCCTCGAAAAGCGCCCCGAATTTCATGCGTCTGTTGCACCGGGCGCAGGGGTTGGGCGTGAGCCCAGAGGCATAGGCCAGGGCAAATGGAGTGATGATCTCCCTATCGAAGACTTGGGAAAGATCCTCGACGAAAAAGGGTACGCCAAGGCGTCGGCAGATGCCCGCCAAGGCCTCGGCCACGGCCAGCCGTCCCTGGTCCGGGGGGAGAAAAAACGCATGCAGGGCGATCACGGGCTGTCCGGACCTGGCAAGTTGCACCAGGGACATGAGGCTGTCCGTTCCACCGCTGACGGCCACGGCCAAGCGGCCGGGGCCTGAACTCTCTGGGGTGCCAGGGCGAGGGGATGGGGTATCGGCAGTGATTCCATGGAGTTCAGATGGAGTAGTTGCATTCGCCGTGTGCATAGCGCTGACGCTCCATCTCCACCAGCTCGACAAGGGTCTTTGCGTCGTAGACGCGTTCCAAGGCCTTCCTCGCGTCATCCCATACTTCCTGAAAGACGCAATTTCCCACCAGAGGACACGGAAAGGAGGACTTTTCCTGCAAACAATCCACCAGGCGGATCGGGCCGTCCACATAGCGGATCACATCGCCTACAAGGATGGCACTGGCCGGTCGGGCTAAAAAAAAACCTCCTTCCTTGCCACGCATGGCTTCGACAAATCCGCCCTGTCGCAGCTGGTGTAAAATCACTTCTAAAAAACGTTTGGGAATGGCTTGGCTTATGGCCAGGTCCGCCGATTTGGTCGCTCCGGCTCCTTCTCGTTTGGCCAACTCGAACAAGGCCCGAAGCGCATATTGGCATTTTTGCGTTACCCCCATCCGATCCCCCTTGTCCGTAGTGGGTCTTGTGGGCCCCCCCGGCTGACAAAAGGCACCGGAGGGGCCGTTGGGCTATTCGGTGCCGACTCCCTCGAAGAGGGCCGTGGACAGGTAGCGTTCCGCCGCGTCAGGCAGGATGACGACGATGGTCTTGCCGGCGAAATCGTCGAGGGCGGCCAGGCGGATCGCCGCCGCGGTCGCCGCGCCCGAGGAAATGCCGGCCAGAATACCTTCCTCCCTGGCCAGGCGCTTGGAGGTCGCGACCGCCTCCTCGTTTTCGATCTGCTCCACCCGATCGAGCAGCGACAGGTCCAGGGTGTCCGGGATGAATCCGGCGCCGATGCCCTGGATCTTGTGGGGCCCGGGCTTGACCGGCTCTCCGGCCAGGGTCTGGCTGATGACTGGGCTCGTTTTCGGTTCAACCGCCACGGAGATGATTTTTTTCCCCTTGGTGTTTTTGATGAAACGGGAAATGCCGGTGATGGTGCCGCCGGTGCCGACTCCCGAGATGACCACATCCACCGCCCCGGCCGTGTCCTCCCAGATTTCCGGACCGGTGGTCTGTTCATGGGCGGCCGGGTTGGCCGGGTTCTTGAACTGCTGGGGCAGGAAATACCGGGCCGAATCGGAAGCCTTGAGTTCCTCGGCCCGCCGTACCGCTCCGGCCATGCCCTCGGGGCCGGGTGTCAGCACGAGCTTCGCCCCGAGAAAGGCCAGCACCCTCCGTCGCTCCAGGCTCATGGTCTCGGGCATGGTAAGCGTGAGGGGATAGCCCTTGGCTGCGGCCACAAACGCCAGGGCGATGCCCGTGTTGCCGCTGGTGGGCTCGATGATCTCCTTGCCCGGTCCGAGTTCGCCGCGCTGCTCGGCATCCTCGATCATGGCCGCGCCGATGCGGTCTTTGACGGAATAGGCCGGATTACGGCCTTCGATCTTGGCCAGCACTACCGCCTTGTCGCCGGCCACCCGGTTGAGTCGCACCAGGGGAGAATGCCCTACGGAACGGGATGCGTCGGAAAAAACCTGGGACATGTTTTCCTCCTCGTCAGGACGTTGTTTCGCCGCAACCGGAAGTCAACCAGGCTCCAGTCCTTGCTGTTCCGGCTTGCCGAGTCGTATATCTCATTAAAACGATTAACTTGATGATGTTGATAATAAATCAAAGCCCCTGTGTCGAGCTATTTCTGTTTTATTTTAAAAATTCTCAGGTCGTGTCGACATTTGGTCGGACCGTGCTATTCCTCTTGCCAGGAGGAATGCAATGGAACTTCGTCATGCAATTCCTGACGATCAATGGGATAAGAGAAAGGACGCTTTACCTGGAAAAGCGGGTGATCGAGGAAGAACGGCAGAGGACAACCGGCTTTTTATCGACGCAGTGATGTGGATTGCAAAGACAGGCTCGCCTTGGCGAGGTTTGCCTAATGTTTATTGGAAATGGTCCACGGTGCACAAGCTGTTTATTATATGGTCAAAAAAGTGGCGTCAGGCAAATGATTTTTAACACCTTGGCCATCAATGCGGACACGGAATGGCTTATGATTGACAGCACCATTCTTCGAGCACAGCAACATTCCGCTGGTAAAAAAGAGGCATCCGCCACAAAGATTCGGTAGATCAAAAGGTGAATCCTCTCCCAAGGTGTATGCTAAAAAAGACTTTTTTTGTTGTCCAGGAATATTTATCCTTACAGGCTGTAATGAGTCGGATTATACTCAGGCTGTGCATTTAATAGAAGATAAGTAAGCAGATCTCGTGATTACAGACAAGAGATATGACGCACAAACAATCGTAGATGCCATCGAATTGAAGGGCGCGGAGCCTGTTATCCCGGCCCGCTCTCTTCGAAAAACACCACGAGGATATGATCGCCATGTTGACAAAGAAAGAAATGCGATTGAACGTTTGTTCAATAAGATCAAACAATTTAGATGAATTCCAACTTGATACGACAAGCTAGCCATCGCTTGTGTGTCGTTCCTGCATGTGGCGGCGAGAGCGGTTTGGCTCAGCTAAATGTCGACACAACCTCGTCCTTTTGTATTGAGCATTGAGAGAGTACCTGTCATCGTCCCTCAAGAAGGCTCGGCGGTCGGAACCTTGGCACGAGCGGCTCCGCAAACGGTCAGCCAGCCTGGGCCAGTGAGCGGCTGTTTGACATTTTACAGAAGTATTCGTTGATCTCCTGGTACAATTGTTCCAGCCGCGCGGGGGCGATGTCACATATCCCTGCGTAGGCCTTGGTAAAGTTGACTCGTCGGTGATCGAGCCGGTAGGGTTCGATCTTCCCCCCGGCAATTCGCTTATCGGAGAGCACGGAACCCGGCAGCGGGCTGTATATGCTCCAGCTCCAGCGGTCGAGATCCAGGGATGTGCCGCAGCCTCTGGCCCCCACGATGGAAACAAATTCCCCTTCCGCGATGCGCAGGTGGATCTGGTCCAGGGCCTTCACCGCACCGGTGGGGTGGCCGAAAGTTTTGGTCAGGGCCGTGATGGCCAGCAGGGGGACCTGGAGGACGGCGCGGGAGTCTCAGACACCGGCTAGGCGATTCTCCATGGGATGCGCATGGTTTCCAGGTGCTTGAGCCCCATCTCCATGAGCTTGCCGTCCGCGCCAAGGCTTTCGATAAGCAGGCCGTCGACAAGGGTGACCAGGCCCAAACCGGCAAGCATGGGGCCGCCCCGCGATCAGATCGCGTAATCCGTCATGCGTTCGTGAACCAGGGCGAATGCCTGGAAAACGCGACGTCGATAGCCCTCGAAAGCGGCTCCCGTACGCTGTCTTGGCCGGGGCAAATCGATGGCGAGGGTTTCCTGGATACGCCCGGGATTGGGGGCCATGAGCACGACCCGGTCGCCGAGATAGATGGCCTCGTCGATGTCATGGGTGACAAGCACCACGGTCAGCCCTCCCAGTTCGAGCAGGCGCAGGAGTTCATCCTGCAGTCGATACCGGGTGAAGGCGTCCAGGGCCCCGAAAGGCTCGTCCATCAGGAGGACATCGGGCCGCACGGCCAGGGCGCGGGCGATGGCCACGCGCTGCTTCATGCCGCCGGAGAGCTGATGCGGATGGTTTCCGGCATTGGCCGCCAGTCCGACGAGGCCCAGGTATTCCACAGACCGCTCCCTGGCCTCGGCCTCGGGCACGCCCTGGGCCCGCAGGCCAAAAAGGACATTGTCCTGTACAGTCAGCCAGGGAAACAGGCCATATTCCTGGAATATGACCATCCGGCGGGGACTTGGGCCCGTGACGATCCGGCCGTCGATGCGGACCTGGCCGGCCGAGGGCGTATCAAAACCGGCCATGGCGCTCAGCAGCGTCGTCTTGCCACAGCCGCTGGGGCCCAGCAGGCACACGAACGCGCCTTCGCGGATGTCCAGATGGATGTCGGAAAGCACGTGATGCGCGGAGCCGTCCGGCCGGGGGAAGACCTTGCCCAGGCCGCTTACCTGGATTTTGACAGAAGGCGTGATCATGCCATCCCCCATCGTCTACGGCAAAAACGTTCGGCCACGACCACGCCGGAATCGATACACAGTCCCAGAACGCCCACGACCAGCATGCCGGCCATGATGCAGTCGGTGCGCAGGAAATTGCGGGCGTCCACGATAAGAAAGCCCAGCCCTGACTGGGCGCCAAGCATCTCCCCGGCCACCAGATGGATCCAGGCCGTGCCGATGGCAATGCGCAGCCCCGTGGCGATGGAAGGAAAGGCCGCCGGCAGCACCACCCGGCAAAAGACCATGCCCGGGGAGGCCCCGAAGTTGGCGGCGACCTTCAGATAGAGCGGGGCCACCCCGTGGACGCCCTGGACCGTGGCGAGAAGCACCGGGAAAAAGGCCGCCAGGAAGATAATGAACACGGCCGGCGCGTTGCCTATGCCGAACCAAAGAACCGCCAGGGGAAACCAGGCGATGGGCGATATGGGCCGCAAGAGCTGGAGCGCCGGATTGGCCAGTTCGAAGCTGACCAAGCTCCTGCCGAGCCACAGGCCCAGGGGCACGGCCGCGGCGCTGGCCAGCAGGTAGGCCGTAAAGAAGCGGGCCAGGCTGATGGCGATGCTTTTGAGCAGCACCCCGCTTGCGAACAGCTCGCCCAGGGCCTTCACGACGACGAGAGGCCCCGGCAGTTGCTCGATGGTGTAGAGACTGGCCAGGGCCTGCCAGATGCCCGCGACCAGCAGCACACCGGCCAGGCCCAGGACGTATCGGCGACGTCGGATCATGTCTTTTCTCCGCTTACGCCCCGGCCTTGCGGGCGAAGGAATCATCGAGGTAGGCCCCGAGATCCACGGTGCCGTCGCTTACGCCGAAGGTGCGCAGATAGTCCTGGGTCACGGCGAAATCCTTGGGAGTCGGCGCGAGGTCGTTGAAGGTGACCCGGCCCTTGGGCGTGGTCAGCACGTACTCGAGAACCTCGGGCTTTTGCCCCAGGTAACGGGTCCCGAGGGTCGCCGCTTCCTTGGGCTGGCTCTCGATGAAGCGTCCGGCATCCACGAGCCTCGCCACCAGCTCCTCCACGGCCGCCGGTTCGGATTCAATGATGTTTTGCCGCAGATTGAGTGCACAGCAGATGTGGTCGGGCCAGATGTCCTTGGATAGGATCTGGATCTTGCCCACGTGCTGCATCTCGGCCTGGGCGCCGAACGGCTCGGCCACGATGAATGCCTGGACCCGGCCGGTGGCCAGGGCGTTGACCATTTCGGGCGGGGCCATCTCGATCAAGGTGACGTCGTTGGTCGCGTCCAGGCCGTTGTCACTGAGGTATTTTCGGATCAGGATGTTATGGGTGGAAAAGCGGCTCGGGATGGCGATAGTTTTGCCTTTGAGATCCTGAGCCTTGGCCAGGGCGGGATCGTTTTTCACCGTGACCACCGAACCGTTGCGGTGCCCGAGCAGCACCACTTTGATGGGCACTTCTTTCTGGCGCAGGCTCAGCCCAATGGGGGTCAGGGCGAAGGCTCCCTCCACCGCCCCGGCTTTGAGGGCCTCGGCCAGTTCCGGCCAGGAGGAGAACTTCACGGGCTCCAGTTCCAGACGTTCGAAATTCCCCCGGCCGGCGGCGATGATGCTCAAATGGTCGGTGATGGGGAGATAGCCGATCCGGATTCGGGGTTTGCCCTTGGCTGCCAAGGCGTCGACGGTTCGTACGGTCGGCGCCAGGGACAAGGCCAGGGCCAGTTTTAAGAAAGATCGCCGTTTCATACTGCCTCCTGTGTGCTGTGCTTCCAGCCGAGGGTCCGCCGCTTGCCGTGCAGGTCACGGACAATGCGTCGGGCGAGTTCTTCGGGTTGGGGGATGGTCACCATGACCGAGCCCAGGGTTTGCCGGGTCTCCTCTTCGAGAAACCGACGGACGTTTTCCGATCCGCCGACCGCTGCTTCCACGCAGTGGTAGGAATCGATGCCCATGAGTCTGAAGGACAGGGCCGCGCCCAGGCCTTTTTCGTTGGACCATTCCGGGCTGGCGAAGGCGAAGGGAAGGCGGCTGAGGGCTAGGCCCGTTGCTTGGCTCACGGCCTTGAACAGCCCCGAGGCGCGGGCGTTGTCCAGGCATTCGCCCATGTGCAGCACCGGCGGCAGGTCGAGGTCCGTGAGGAGCCGCTGTAGTCCCTGACCGGTTTTTCCCCGGGCCGCCCCATGGCAGTAGCCGAGCTTGAGCAGGGGAAAGGAGGCGCAGCCGTTGGTCAGCACCAGGACGTCATGGGCGAGCAGGATGTCCGTGACCGCCAGGACCGTGCCCTCGTAAAGGACTTTGGGGTTGGAGCAGCCCACCAGATTGACCAGGCCCGCGATGGTCCCCTCCCGCAGATGGCGCGCGAGCGCTTCCGCGCCGCCGAAGGCCTCCAGGACATTTTCCACGGAGAACCCGATTTCCGCCTCGACCGAAACATTTGGAATGAACCGCTTCACGTGGCGCCGTATGGCGAAGCGTTCGATGCCGGCCTGGACAATTTCCCCGGCCATTCGTTCGGCCTGATCCAGGCTCAGATGCTCGTGATCGAAGCCGTGATGGTGGGCCCCAGGCAGATGGCAGGAGTCGCTGGTGGTCACGACCAAGGTTTTGCGGCAGTTGGCCACATCCATAATGGAGGGGAAAATGTCCTGGAAATCCGCCACCCACAGATCCAGTGCTCCTGTGGCCAGGGCCAACTCCGCGCCCATGGCGTTGGCCAGGGGATGCACGTCCCCATAGCGGTAGAGGCTGGAAAGCCCCGAGCAGCAGATGCCGTAGAAGCGGATGCCCTTGGCGCCCTGGTTCCTGGCCTGGGCCAGGAAAGTCTCCGCGTGTCCGGCGGCGACCACGCAGGAGGCCATCACCGGTGAGTGGCCGTGGATGGCGATGTTGACATAGCCATCTTCCAAGGTGCCCAGGTTGGCCGTGATGGTGCTGCGCTGCGGCAGGCCATAGAGGCAGTCCATGGCCAGGGCGCCGCCCATGACGCTGCTCCAGGCGAAGGCCAGGCCGCAACGGAGAAATTGGCGCATGAGGTTTTCCCAGTCCCCGTCCGTGCCCGTGGTCGTGCGGTGAAGGGCCTCGAAAACCTCGTGGTAGGCGCTGATGGGCAGGATGCCGAGGCGCCGCCAGGTTTCCAGACGCTCGGCCGGTGCCAGGGCCTGGATGGTCCGATGCGTGGCCGGTTCGGTGCGGGAGAGGTCCTCCAGCAGGACGCCGGCTACTTCCTGGGCCAGGCGGGCAACCGGCCACTGGTCGCCATCGATGCCCAGGGCCCTCGCCGTGTTGCGCAGTTTGTCCTCGCTATGCTGCGGCCAGGGATATTGCCCTGCGGCGGCGGCCTTAAGCGCCAGCATCACCTCGCGCGACCGGGCTCCGTGACTGGACACGGCAGCGGCCAGGGAGCGCAGGAGGTTGCGGGCCACCACCACATCGGCATTGGCGCCGCAAACCCCGCGCGGACTTTTTTCGGTTATGCGGCACGGGCCCATGGCGCAGTTACGGCAGCAGGACCCGGCCAAGCCGAAGCGGCAGTGGGGTTTCTGGGCATCAAAGCGGTCGAAGCAGGTTTCGATGCCTTCCATGGCGGCATGGTCCAGCATCTGTCGGACAGCGGGATCGGGAGCGTTTTGCGCCACATCCGACTTGGACGGAAATACCGGTTGTGTGTGTCGTTTTGGCATAGTGGCTCGGTTTGAATTATATTAATTCGATTGATTTAGTGATGAATAATACCGAATCCTTTCATTGTGTCAAATAAATAAAGTCTTTTTATTCTAAGTGGATATCTAGGAGACCCGACTCGGGGAGCCTGTTGTTGGAAGGGAAAGGCACACCGGCAATGTGTCTATTGGGAACAAGAGGTGCTGTCCGAACCGCAAGCAATCCGTTTTTCCGCCGCGGCCCTGGCCGTCCGTAAGGCAGCGATCCGGGCCGGGATGTCGCGGGCGCCAACTCTTTCCGTCACCAGGGCGATCATGGTCGCCCCGGCCCGACGCACGGCGCCCCTGTTGCGTGCTTTGATCCCCCCACTGGCCATGGCGGGTTTGCGCGGGGTCATGCCAGTCTCCCCAGGGCGAAGGCCAGCACCAGATCGGCCTGCTTGGCCGCGGCCACGGCGACCCGCGGGGCCAGCGGCGGCCGGTCCGGTGCGATGCCGCTTTCCAGGTCGCCGACGAGATAGAAATTGTCGCGGATGCGGTGGGTGACGATGGCGTCGGCGTCGCCGCAGCCGGCCAGGCCCGAGGCCGCTACCAGAAACGTCTTGCGACCCAGGCAGTGGGCGACGAGCATTGCCTTGGCCCAGGGCTGGTCAAAGGCCTCGATGACCACCTGGCAGTCAGCGAAAAAGGTCGCGATGTTGTCCGGGGTCATTTTTTCGGCCAGGGCCCGGACTCGCAGGTCGGGATTGATGGCCAGGAGGTTGTCCCGTAGGCCTGTGACCTTGGGTTGGCCGATCTGGTGGGCGAAGTAGAATTGCCGATTGAGGTTGCTCGCCTCGATGCGGTCGTGGTCCACGATGACGAAGTCGGCAAATCCCGATCGGACGAGCAGCTGGGCGCAGTTGGACCCCAGGCCGCCGGCTCCGGCGATCCCCAGCCGCAGGGCGCGGATACGGGCCAAATCCTCCGGGCTCAAATAGCGGGAAAGACCGACCGCGAAGGCCTCGGGCGAGGAGGCGGTCACAGGCTTTGCCAATCCTTGTACACAGGCTGGTAACCCGTACGCGCGAGCATGGCCGCCATGGTCGCTACGCTCCGGCCATCGGCGATCTCGAACTGGGGCGGGGTGGCCTCGCCCCGGGTCCGGCCGCCCACGGCCGTGGAGACCCCGGCCGACAGCCGGGTCACCCCGAGGGCGGGCAAACGGTCGCGCAGTTCAGGCCGTTCCCGGGTGGAGATCGTGATGCCGGCCCGGGGCATGAACAGGCGGAAGGCCAGGATGTATTGCACGAGATCGGTGTCGCTGACCGCCACAGGCGGGAGAAAGTCCCCGCCCTGGGGGCGCATTCGCGGCGTGGAGATGCTCACTTCCGTCTCCGGGAAGGTCCGTTGGAGGAAGTCGGCGTGCAGGCCCGTGAAAAAGGCCTCGATGCGCCAGTCGGCCAGGCCGAGCAGGGCTCCGATACCCAGGGTGCGCAGGCCGGCCCGACCAGCCCGCTCCGGCGCTTCCAACCGGTTGCGGTAGACCCGCTTGGGACCCTTGGGATGCATGAAGGCATAGACGGTCGGGTCATAGGTCTCCTGGAACAGGGTCATGCCGTCGACGCCGGCCCGGACCAGTTCCCGGTACTCTTCCTCGGTCAGCGGATAGACCTCCACGCAGGCGCTGGCGAAATAGCGGCGCAAAATGGCGGTGCAGTCGGCGAGGTAGGAGACCGGGCTGTGGGTTTGGGACTCGCCGGTAAGTATGAGGATGTGCTTCAGGCCGGTGGCGGCGATGGCCTTGGCTTCGGCCTCGACCTCGTCCAGGGTCAGTGCCTTCCGGGCCAGGGGGGTGGTGGCGTTGAATCCGCAGTAGCGGCAGCCGTTGACGCAGTGGTTGGAGAGATACAGCGGGGTGAAAAGCTGGACGGTGCGGCCGAAATGCCGCGTGGTCAGCTCGTGGGCTCGCTGGGCCATGGCTTCGAGATGCGCGGTGGCGGCCGGGGAGAGCAGCGCCAAGTAGTCCAGAGGCGCGAGGCGTTCGGCCGCAATGGCGCGCCCGATGTCGGCCGCGGTCACGCCGGCCAGGAAGCCGTCGAAGTCGAAATTCGCATAGCTTGCATGGATATCGAAAAAACTCATGACGCAAGTCCTTCATGGAGAAAGCCGGTCAAGGGCGAGGAGGCGCTGGCCAGCCGGCCCACTGCACCGGGCCCGGCCAGGAAGGCGGTACGGCCGGCCATGACGGCTTGGCCGAAGGCCTGGGCCATGGCTACCGGGTCGTTGGCCGTGGCGATGGCGGTATTGACGAGCACGGCGGCCGCGCCCATCTCCATGGCCTCGCAGGCTTCGGAAGGGCGTCCCAGGCCTGCGTCCACGATGATCGGAAGCGCGATCTCCTCGATGAGGATACGCACCAACTCCCGGGTCCGCAGGCCGCGGTTGGAGCCGATGGGCGCGCCAAGGGGCATGACCGCCGCCGCTCCTGCCGCCGCCAACCGTCTGGCCGCTTCCAGATCCGGGCTCATATAGGGAAGTACGATGAAGCCCTCGGCGGCCAGAATGCGCGTGGCTTCTATGGTTTCCTGGTTGTCGGGGAGGAGGTAGCGGTTGTCGTTGACGACCTCGATCTTGATCCAATTGCCGCAGCCTCCTGACCGGGCCAGCCTGGCGATACGAACCGCCTCCGCGGCGGTTCTCGCTCCGGAAGTGTTGGGCAAGAGCTGGCAGCGGGACGGGATGGGAGCCAGGATGTTGTCCTGGCCGGCTTCGGGATTGACCCGGCGTATGGCCACGGTGACCACTTCGGCGCCGCTGGCCGCGATGGCCTTGGCCATGAGATCATTGGAGGCGAACTTGCCCGTGCCCAAGAAAAGACGGCTGGCGAGGGCTCGGCCGCCGATGGTCAGTGTATCGGACATCTCAGCCTCCGGCCACGAAGGTGATGATTTCGACATGGTCGTTGTCTTCAAGCTGGGTCGTCGACCACTCCCCGAGGCCGACGATAGCGCCATTTCTTTCCACGACCAGTCCCTGTTTTGGAAAACCGGACGACTCCAGGTAGTCTCCCAGGGTCATTCTCGTGGGGATCGCCACGGGTTTGCCATTGATGGTACAGTGCATATCGGTTTGTCCCCTCCGGTTGGCGTGGCGGGGAGCCATGGCTTCCCGCATATTCCAGAGTGTTTAAGTCTGGAATTCAAAATGAGATAGGGTACCCGAGAAAGGAATGTCAAGCCGTATATCCCGGCCAGGGAGGTATCGGATGCTCGCCCCGGTCGGACGCACCGCGCTGGATTCCATGGCCAGGATGATGTCCGCGCAGCGACGTGTGGAAGGGCGCATTGGGGCTGACCTACAAGTTCTGATGTTGTCCCGGCCGCAACCGGCCTTGACAAGAAACGGCATATTAAATATCATTAATTTGATCAAATAAATTAAAAATTGGGCAAAGCCAGGAGAAGGCCATGCTCCAGGAAAAACGCACAACCGGACAACGCGGCAGGGAGGCCGGACCGATCCGGATCAGGGGTCGCGGCTTAGGAGCGCACGGACCAGCGGGGGACCGTGGCGACCCCGACCGAACGCATTTGGGGAGCCTGGCAGGCCGAGGCCAGGCTGGTGCCCTCACCGGAACCATCCTTGGTCCGCTGCTGCACGATCTTGTCTTGTCCCTCCAGGATCTCGCTACGGGTCTGGCGGCGTCGCTATCGCGCAGTCTCGGGGATCGGCTGCTTGGCAGGGATCGGTTGGAGTCCCTCGTGCACGAGACGGGCGTCCCTGCCCTGGACATGGGCCAGAGCCCGCCGCGCACCTATTGTATCTGAAGGGGGTCCGTTCAATGGCCCGTGATGTTTGTCTTGAATCGCTGGTTCGGGAGTGGTCTCGCAGCCTGTGCGAGGGCGCAACCCTCACGCGGGCCCAGCAGGACCGGTTGCTGGATGTCCTGCCCCGGGCCCAGGGAAAGGAGCTTGCCTTCCTGGCCCGGGAAGCCGACGCCGTCCGCCGGGCCCGCCTCGGCCAGGTGGCCAGCCTGTGCGCCATTGTCAGCGCCAGATCCGGGCGGTGCGGCGAGGATTGCGCCTTCTGCGCCCAGTCCGGCCACTACGCAACGCATTGTCCCGAGCACGAATTTCTCGATCCAGAGCGCATCGTGGCCGATGCCGCGACCATGAAACAGGCCGGCGTGGCCCGTTTCGGCGTGGTGACCTCGGGCCGGGCCTTGCCCGAGGCGGAACTGGAACTGGCGGCTCGGGCCATCGCCGGTATCACGGCCCTGGGCATGGCCGCCGACGCTTCCCTGGGCATTCTTTCCCGCGATGCCCTCCTGTCCCTCAAAAAGGCCGGCCTCGCCGCCTATCACCACAATCTGGAGACCTCGCGGGCTTTCTACCCGAACATCTGCACGACCCGCACCTACGATGACAACCTGTCCGTGCTCCTTGCCTGCCGGGATCTTGGCATCCCGATCTGCTCGGGCGGACTGTTCGGAATGGGCGAAAGCTGGAAGGACCGACTGGAGCTGGCCCGCACCCTTGGCGAGCTGGGCGCGTTTTCCATTCCGGTCAATTTCCTGCGCCCCGTCCCCGGCACCCCACTGGAGAACCAACCGGTGCTGCCTCCCGACGAGGCCCGCCGCATCATTATCTTCTTGCGTCTGCTGCTGCCCGATCGGCAAATCCGCATCTGCGGCGGACGGCCGACCGTCTTTGGCGCCACGGATCCACTGTCCCCCATGGCTGCCGGCGCCGACAGCCTCATGGTGGGGGACTATCTGACCACCTCCGGCATCTCCCTGGAAGAGGACTTGGCCGGGATGGCGGCCCTGGGCTTCGGGCTCTCCCCCGGGGGAGAGCCGGCCTGACGGGAGCGATCCTAGATGCCGCCGCCGTCGATGAGCGGCACGCCCACGGGCTTGTGCTGGGTGATGCTCGAGCCGGGCGGCAGGTCGCGGGTCACCCAGACGTTGCCGCCAATGACCGAGCCGGCGCCGATGGTGACGCGGCCGAGCACCGTGGCCCCGGAATAGATGACCACGTCGTCCTCGACTACCGGATGGCGCGGAATGCCCTTGACCAGCCGGCCGTCGGCGTCCTTGGGGAAGCTCTTGGCCCCGAGCGTCACCCCCTGGTAGAGGCGTACGCCGTTCCCGATGACGCAGGTTTCGCCGATGACCGTGCCGGTGCCGTGGTCGATGAAAAAGCGCCGGCCGATCGCGGCCCCGGGATGGATGTCGATGCCGGTCGTGGCGTGGGCCATCTCGGTCAGGATGCGCGGGATGAGGTCCACGCCGAGGCGATAGAGCTCGTGGGCAACCCGGTAGTGGGTGAGGGCAACCAGACTCGGGAAGCAGAAGATGGCCTCCCCGGCGCTCCGCGAGGAGGGATCACCCTCGTAGGCGGCCTGGGCGTCCTCGGCCAGCTGGTCGCGCAGGCGGGGGAGGGTGGCCAGGAAGGCCTCGGCCAAGCCCCGGGCCCGCTCGTCGCAGTCCTGGCACTCGCCGCCCCGGTCCAGCCGGCAAAAAAAACAGTACCCCCGCCGGATCTGCTCCGTCAGCAGCCGTCCCGCCTCGAACAGGTTGGCCCCGACATGGTAGGGCATGCTCTCGGGCGACACGCTGGAATTGCCGAAATACCCCGGGAACAGCACGGCCCGCAGCCGGTCCATGCATTCGGACAGGGCCGCCACCGACGGCATGGGTTCATCGTGCAGAGGGCGGTGATAGACCTTTTCGTACGACTGCCTGTCGCAGAGTTGCTCCGTGACCGCCGTCAGGACGCCCGCGTCCGCGGGGCGGAATGGTGGCTGGGACATGGCGATGCTCCTTGCGCAAAGTGCTGTCGGTCAGGACGCCTTGGCCAGGGCTTGTGCCTGGCGGCGGGTCCGTTCCCGGATAAGTTCGGCCACGATGGAAACCGCGATGTCGGCCGGCGTGTCGCCGCCGATGGGAAGTCCGATGGGGGCGTGGACGGCGGCCACCCGGGACCGGGGAACGCCGAGGCCGACCTGCTCCTCCAACACGGCCGCCACCTTGCGGCTGGAGCCGATCATGCCGATGTAGCCGGCCTCGGTGCGCAGGGCCTGGGTCAGGATCTTGCGGTCCTGCTTGTGGCAGCGCGAGACGATGACCACCGAGGTGTCGGCGGAAAGCTCCCGGCCGGCGAAGCAGTCGTCGAAGGAGGGCAGCAGCCCCACCTCAGCGGCCCAGGGGAAGCGGGCTGGGTCGGCGAACTCCTCCCGGTCGTCCAGGACGATGACCCGGAAGCCGGCCATGGCCGCGATCTGGGCCGTGGGCCGGGCGATGTGGCCGGCCCCGCAGATGAGTACGGCGTCCCTGGCCGCGAACGGCTCCAGGAAATACTGGATGCCCGCGATGGCGACCACGGCCGGGGTGGCGAGACTCCGGGCCAGGCCCGGCACCCGTCCGAGCACCGGTTCCGGCAGGCCGCCGGCCAGCGGCGTCCCGTCGCCGGCCAGCAAGGCCCGGCCGGGACCATCGCCGCCCAGGGCCGACACCAGGAAACAGGTCCGGTTGGCCGCCAGTTCCCGCTCCAGTTCTCCGAACAGGAGGATGTTTTCCGGGGTCGGGTCGAGACGCTCCAGAAAGACATGGACCAGGCCGCCGCAGATGGCGTCGGATTCGTCGCCGAGTTCGCCGGACAGGTCCAGGGGAAGGATGCTCGGCCGGCCGTGGGCCATGACCGCGGCGGCCTCGGTGATGGTTTTTCCTTCCAGGGGGCCGCCGCCCACGGTGCCGAGCAGGTCGGCATTGTCGCAAACGAACATCCGGGCCCCGGTCGGACCCGGGGCGGACCCGTCCTTGGCCACGACGGCCGTGGCCACGACGCTCTCACCCTTGGCCAGCAGCGCGTTAAGGGAATGCCATAACTCGCGCATGATCAAATCCTTTTTTGTTCCGTTTCATCCAGACCATCCCCCCATCGAGGGGGTCCGGGGGAATCATTCCCCCCGGCGGGTCCAGGGCAGCGCCCTGGCCGCCGGGGCATCTTCTTTCCTTATCGCCCAGCGCCCCCCAGGCGCCGGGCCGTGGCCACCACCTGGGGGAAGACGACCATGAAGGCCTCCACCTCCTCGATGGTGTTCATCCGGGACAGCGACAGGCGAAGCGTGCTGCGCAGGAAGTGGTCGGGCACGCCCATGGCCGCGAGCACGTGGGAGGGCGCGGCGGACTTCGATTCGCAGGCCGAGGTGGTGGAGACGGCGAAATCCCGGTCGTTGAGCTCGGCCAGCAGGATCTCCTGGGGCGCGCCGCCCACGCCCACGCTCAGGGTATTGGCGATGCGGGGGGCGGCGCCGCCGTGGACGGCCATATCCTCGATTTCGGCGGTGATCCGGCCTTCCAGGTGGTCGCGCAGTTCCCGCAGTCGTTCGTGGCCGCCCACGGAAAGGAAGGCTCGGGCCAGCTCGGCCGCCTTGCCCAGCCCGACGATGCCGGCCACGTTCTGGGTGCCGGCCCGGCGGCCGAATTCCTGCATTCCGCCGAAGAGAAGCGGCGTGAACGGCGCCCCTCGGGCGACGTAGAGGGCGCCGGCCCCTTTGGGCCCGTGGAACTTGTGGCCGGATATGGTCAGGTAATCGACCGGCAGCGTGCGCAGGGAAAACGGCTCCTTGCCGGCCAGCTGCACGGCGTCGCAGTGGAAGAGCACGCCCTTCGATTTGACCAGGGCGGCGATCTCCGCGACGGGCCACAGCACGCCGGTCTCGTTGTTGGCGCCCATGAGGCTGACGAGCGCCGTGTCCGGGGTGACGGCCGCACGCAGCTCGTCCAGGTCGAGGCGGCCCTGGCCGTCCACGCCGAGGAACACCACGGTGACCCCCATGTGGTCGCGCAGATATTCCAGCCGGCGCAACACGCAGTGGTGCTCCACGGCCGAGGTGACCACCCGGCGCTTGGCCGGATCGGCCAGCACGGCCGAGAGGATGGCGGTGTTGTTGCCCTCGGAGCCCGAGCAGGTGAAAATGAGCCGCTCGGCCGGGCAGTCGAGCAGGGCGCCCACCTGCTCCCGGGCCACCTCGATGGCCTCCTTGGCCCGGCTCCCGTACTGGTGGGGACTCGACGGGTTGCCGAAACATTCCCGCAAAAAGGGCAGCATGGCCGCCAGGACCTGGGGATCGATGGGCGTGGTTGCGTTGTTGTCAAAGTAGACGGCCGCCATGGAGCACCTCCTGGGTCAGGACAGGGACAACATGCGGGTGAGGGCCAGCCGGGCTTGGCCGGCCACATCCCCGGCCACGGTGATCCGGTTCTCCACGCGGCCCTCCACGAGCCCCTCCAGCACGCGCAGCACGGACAGGGGCTTTATCTTGTACATGTTGGCGCAGACGGCCTGATGGGGCGAGAGGGAAACCACCAGCTTGTTCGGGTGGCGCCCGGCCAGCCGGGACACGAGGTTGATCTCGGTGCCCACGGCCCACTTGCTGCCCGGGGGCGAATCCGCCACGGCGCGGGCGATGCGCTCCGTGGAGCCGTGGGCGTCGGCCGCCTGGATGAGATCGAAGGAGCACTCCGGATGGACGATGACCCGGATGCCCGGCTCCTTTTGCCGCCAGTATTCGATGTCCTCGACGTCGAACATCTGATGGACCACGCAGAAGCCATTCCAAAGATAGACCTTGGCCCGGCGCACGGCCTCGGGGGAGTGTCCGCCCAGGTCCTTGTCCCGGTCCCAGACGAGCATGTCCGCAAGGGGCACGCCGAGCTCGAAGGCGGTGACGCGGCCGAGATGCTCGTCGGGGAAGAAAAAGACCTTGTCGCCTTGGGAGAAGGCCCATTCAAGGATGGCCCGGGCGTTGGACGAGGTGCAGACCGTGCCGCCGCGCCGGGCCACGAAGGCTTTGAGGGTGGCCGCCGAATTGATGTAGGTGACGGGGATGACCCGGCCCGGCACCGCCGCCGTGAGCCGGTCCCAGGCCCAGTCCAGGTCGTCCGGGGTGGCCATGTCGGCCATGGAACAGCCGGCCCGCAGTTCCGGCAGGATGACGGCCTGCTCGGACCCCGTGAGGATGTCGGCCGTCTCGGCCATGAAATGCACGCCGCCAAAGACGATGTACGGCGCGGTGGCCGTGGCCGCGTACTGGGCCAGGCGCAACGAATCCCCCACCTGGTCGGCCACGGCCACGACGGCGTCGCGCTGGTAATGATGGGCCAGGATCAGGACGCGTGCGCCCAGGCGGCGCTTGCACCAGGCAATCCGATCCGCGACCTCGGCTTCGGAGAAGTCCCTGGGATCGATGGTTCCTTTGACAGACGCTTCCATGGGGCCTCCGGGCGGTTCCCGGTTGGGTGACCGGGTGAAATCGCATCAACTCGGTCAACAAAGTATCGTTACCCGGAGGCGGCGTCAATGTATTCATACTAACACAGTATAGTATGCAAAGGGATCAGGCTCCGGCCGCCATTTTTTGCATTCGAACCAGATGCACCCCTCCGCCGAGGGATTCGATCCCAAGGACGGCATGGCCTTCCCGGACCACCGTGGCAGGAACGTTTTCCAGGGGTTCCGCGCCCTTGAGCCGCACTTCGAGGATATCCCCGGGCGCGAGCCGGTAGAGTTGCGCCTTGACTTTTACAAAGGTCAGCGGACAGCAATAACGCGTGATATCAAGCTGAAAAACGGTCATATTCCCTCCTTGACCGGCCTGCGCTTAGACCGCGCCCGCCCAACGAGCGGGTCGTCCCCGCTGCGGGCACGCCGGCCCGGCCTGGTCCGCAAGTTCGCGGATGACGGGATGGTCGCCGCAGAGCGGACAGGACGGATCGCGCCGCACCGGACTTTTCATGAAATCCATGGCCTTGGCGTCGAAGCACAGCAAGGCGTCGCCGAGCGGCCGACCGACGCCCGTCACAAACTTGAGGGCTTCGGCCGCCTGGATGGACCCCAACATGCCGGCGATGGCCCCGAACACCCCGGCACTGGCGCAGGTGGGCACCTTGCCGGTCGGAGGCTCGCCCATGACGCACCGGTAACAGGCCGTCCGGCCGGGCAGGACCGTCATGGTCTGGCCGACGAACTGCAAGATCCCGCCCATGGAAAAAGGCACTCCGGCCAGCACGCAGGCATCGTTGACCAGGTATTTGGAGGGGAAGTTGTCCACGCCCTCCACCACGAAATCATATTGGGAAACCACGGCCCCGATGGTGGCGGCGGTCAGGTACTCCCGGTGGACCACGACCGCCACCTCGGGGTTGACGGCGGCGATCCGGCGGGCGGCCGATTCCACCTTGGCCGTGCCGATGTCGGCGGTGCCGTGCAGGATCTGGCGTTGCAGGTTGGAGAGATCCACCGTGTCGGCGTCGGCGATGCCGAGCACGCCCACTCCGGCCGCCGCCAGGTACAGGGCCGCCGGCGATCCCAGTCCGCCGGCGCCGACGACCAGGACCTTGGCCCGCCTGATGCGCAGCTGCCCTGCGACGCCGACCTCGGGCAGCAGGATATGCCGGCTGTACCGTTCCAGAAAGGCGTCATCGAGTTCCCGTTCCATGGTTCCTCCTGGTAGGCCCCCCCTGCCGCCATTGCCCGGGCTGCGACAGTCTGGGGCATGTTTCATACTAATTTGGTGTGCAATATTTTTTTAAACCGAACAAGGCGACGGATCAAGCCCGCCGCCGCCCCTGTTCCCGGTTCCCGTTGACAGGGGGGCTGAATACTTATAAATATGATCAAAATAGTGATGAATTATGTTCGCCACAGGGAGGTCGGACATGACCAAGGCGATCCTGCTCCTTTCCGGCGGCCTCGACAGCGGGTTGGCGGGGAAAATCCTGCTCTCGCTCGGTATCGAGGTCACGGCCCTGCACGCCACCTCGCCCTTTTGCCGGTGCTCGGGGAGTGCCGGAGGCTGCGCGGCCGCCGCGCGTATGGCCCGGCAGCTCGGCATTCCCCTGACGACCGTCCCCAAGGGCGAGGCCTATTGGGAGCTGGTCAAACGTCCCCGGTTCGGCCGGGGCAGCGGCGTCAATCCCTGTATCGACTGCCGCATCCACGTCTGCTCCCTGGCCCGCGGGCTCATGGAGGAAACCGGCGCCGCCTTCGTGGCCACGGGCGAGGTGCTCGGCCAGCGGCCCATGTCCCAGCACCGCCGGGCCATGGAGCTGGTCGAGCGGGAATCGGGGCTGACAGGGCGGCTCTTGCGCCCGCTTTCGGCCAAGTTCTTCCCGCCGACCCTGGCGGAACGCGACGATATCGTACCCCGCTGGAAGCTGCTGGCCATCCAGGGACGCAGCCGCAAGCCCCAGCTGGAGCTGGCCAGGGAACTCGCCCTGGGCGATTACCCCTGCCCGGCCGGAGGCTGCCTGCTCACCGACCCGCAATTCGCCCATCGGGTCCGGGAGATGCTCGACCATGAGCCGGACAGCCGGTTGGCCGACGCCTGCCTGCTCCTGCACGGACGCCACTACCGGCTGCCGGAGGGGACCCGGGTGGTGATCGGCCGCAACGAGAAGGACAACCGGCGCATCGCCGCTCTGGTCCGGCCCGGTGACGCCCTGCTTGTGCCAGCCACGGGCTCGGGACCGACCGCCCTGTGCCGTCCGGGCCCACCCTCGGCCGTCCAGGCGGCGGCCGGGCTCATTGTCCGCTCCGGCAAGGGTGTGACGCGCATCACCGTGTCGGGCCCGGACGACCGCCTCACCCAGACGCTTTCCGACATTCCTCCCCTGGAAACCGAGCTGGCCGAAACCTGGCGCATCGCCCGCAAGGAAGGCACCCTTTCCCCCTTCCAGGGGGTCCGGGGGGGATGATCCCCCCCCGGCCGCCGGAGGCATCTTCCCTCCCCGTCCTCTACTCACCCACCGCCGCCCGCAGGGCCTGGTCGAGGTCGGCGATGATGTCGGGTGCGTCCTCGATACCGACGCTTAAGCGCACATATTCCGGGGTCACGCCGGTGGCCGCCTGCTCCGCCTCGGTGAGCTGCTGGTGCGTGGTGGAGGCGGGGTGGATGATGAGTGTCTTGGCGTCGCCGATGTTGGCCAGGTGGCTGGCCAGCTTGACGTGGTTGATGAGGCGCACGCCGGCTTCCTTGCCGCCCTTGATGCCGAAGCCGATGATGGCCCCGGCCCCGTCCGGCAGATAGTGCGCGGCTTTGGCGTGGTCGGGGTGGCTTTCCAGTCCCGGGTAGTTGACCCAGGCCACGGCCGGGTGGGCCTCCAGGAACCGGGCCACGGCCAGGGCATTGGCGCAATGCCTGGGCATGCGCAGGTGCAGGGTCTCGATGCCGAGCAGGAAGAGAAAGGCGGCGAAGGGGCTCAGGCAGGCCCCGGTGTCGCGCAGCCAGTGCGTGCGGATGTGGAGGATGTAGGCCAGGTTGCCGATGGGGGCCAAGGCCTCGGTGAAGACCATGCCGTGGTAGGACGGGTCCGGGGCGGCGAACTCCGGCCATTTGGCCGGATCGCCGGCCCAGTCGAACCGGCCGCTGTCCACGATGGCCCCGCCGATGTGCACGCCGTGGCCGCCCAGGAACTTGGTGGTGGAGTAGACCACCACGTCGGCTCCGTGCTCGATGGGGCGAAGGAGAAGCGGCGTGACCGTGTTGTCCACGACAAGCGGCAGCCCGTGCTCGTGGGCGATGGTGGCCAGGCGCGCGAAATCCGGCACGTCGTTTTTCGGGTTGCCCAGACTCTCGAGGTAGACACAGCGGGTGTCGGCGTCGATCAGTTCCCGGATCGACTCGGGATCGCCGGGATCGAAAAAGCGCACGGTCACGCCGAGGTTCTTCATGGTGTGGGCGAAAAGCGTCCAGGTGCCGCCGTAGAGGTTTTTCGAGGCCACGAAGTTCTGGCCGGCATGCGTGATGGTGAGGATGGCGGCCGTGATGGCGGCCTGGCCGCTGGCCAGGACCAGGGCGCCGATGCCGCCGTCCAGGGCGGCCAGGCGTTTTTCCAGCACGTCGTTGGTCGGGTTCGTGAGCCGGGAGTAGATGTTGCCGAACTCCCGCAGGCCGAAGAGGTTGGCGGCATGGTCGGCGTCGGTGAAGTTGTAGGAGGCCGTGGCGTAGATCGGCACGGCCCGGGCATGGGTGGTGGGGTCGTCCACCTGGCCGGCGTGCAGGGCCAGGGTGCCGAAACCGGGTTTGGGGGGAGTCTCGCTCATAACGGTGCTTCCTTGGGGTTAGAGGATGGCGTTCTGCCTCGGAGGGAATGCCCGGGACCAAGGCCCACGCTACGGCCAATGGCCGAGAGCCGGCCGAATACGCAGCGGGCGCACATGTCCCCGGTCTCATCCACGCAGGGCTTGTCGGGATAGAGCAGGTAGTCCTTGCGCCGGGCCGCCGGGGTGGCGCTCGGCATGAAGACGTTGGCCCCCCGGACAAGCGCCAGGTTGCGTCCCGTGCCCGGGAACAGGGCGTCGAAGGCGGTGGTGGCCGGGATGTGGGCGTCGGGATTGGCCAGACGCAGCACGGCCAGGGCCAGGAAATGCATGTCCGGGTCCAGGGCGTGGACGTTTGGCGTCTGGCCAAGGGGCGTGTCCGGATGGGGCAGAAACGGCCCGATGCCGATCATGTCCAGCCCGAGGTCCCGGCAAAGAAGGATGTTGTCGGCCAAAACCGAAAGCGTCTCCCCGGGTAGGCCCACCATAAAGCCGCTGCCGACCTGGACCCCGAGGGTGCGCAGGTCGTCCAGGCAGCGCAGGCGTTCGGCCAGGGGGGAGTCCGGATGGAGCCGGGCGAAAAGGGCCGGATCGCTCGTCTCGAAGCGCAGCAGGTAGCGGTCCAGGCCGCAGTCCCGCCAGGCGGCGTAGACGTCCCGGGGACGGTTGCCCACGGACAGGGTGACGGCGAGTGGGGTTTCCGCCTTGATCCGGGCGAGGAGGCGCCCGAGCGCCGCGTCGCCTTCCCGGGAAGGGGCCTCGCCGGATTGCAGGACCACGGTGGTCTGGCCGTACCCGATCATGCGCCTGGCCACATCCAGGATCTCCTCGTCGTCAAGACGGTAACGCTCCACCCGGGTGTTCCCGGCCCGGATGCCGCAATAGAGACAGTCGTTGCGGCAGATGTTTGAAAATTCTATTATCCCGCGCAGATATACCTCATCTCCCATATATTCCCGGCGTAGGGCGTCTGCCCGGTCGTAGAGGGCCTGTCGCTCGGTTCCCGGTCGGGCTTGCAGGAATTGGAGGATGTCTTCTTTCTTCCACGTGTGCGGCATGGCAGGCTCCTGGGAGGGATGGTTTAGTTTTATACCAAAACACTCTAGATTATGGGCATGCTTCCCCGGCGGCGCTGGCCTGGCTTGGCCTGCCCTGGCTGAACCCGCAACCGGGCTGGCTCTCGCTGGGGCCGTGGTATTATTTTCTCATAAAATCGATCAAGAAAATTATTTTTTAAATTCGTTAACCCACTCAAATTCAAGACTTTCATCCATGGATTGTGGGCTTGACCCAAGGAAAAACTTTTTTTATCATTTTGTCAACCAAGTAGATGATAATTAAAAGACGGGACATGGAGAAGCACCATCCCAAGGATCAGCCCATGCGTACCATCGCTGCTCGCCCCATCCTGGAAACACAAGGGTATCGCCTCGATAACCTCCGGTTCGCCTTGGGCGCCAGGACCATCCTCCAGGACCTGCACCTGCGCATCGCCCCGGGGGAATGCGTGAGCCTGCTCGGACCGTCCGGCAGCGGCAAGACCAGCCTGCTGCGGCTGTTGGCCGGGCTGGAACAGCCCACCTTCGGGCGCGTGCTCTGGAACGGTCGCGAGATGGCCGGACTGGGACTCGACCGTGGCGCCGTGTTCGAGGATTGCGGCTTCGTTCCCTGGCTGTCGCTGGAAGACAACATGGCCATGGCCATCGACGCGGCCCACCCTGGCACGCCATCCCTGCGTTGCCAGGAGTTGGCCGCCCACTCCCTGGAACTGGTGGGCCTGGGCAACGTGGGCGGCAAGCGCCCGTCGGAACTGTCCCGGGGGATGCGCCAGCGCGGGGCCATTGCCCGGGCCCTGGCCATGGGCGCGCCGGTCCTGCTTCTGGACGATCCCTTTTGCGTGCTCGATAGGGCCGAACGCGTCCTGTGCCGCGAACTGCTCGGCCGCGTCCGGGACGTGGCCACCCCGCGCCCTACAGTGGTCCTGGCCACGGGCGATCTGGACGAGGCTCTCGCCCTGGCCGACCGCGTCATTGGCCTCGGTCCGGGCCCTGGCCCGATCATGTTGGACGAGCCGCTGGCGCCGACCCGCGGGAATCCTGCGGCGCTGTCGGCCCTTAGCCGCCGTATCGAGGACCTCTACCATCAGGAGGACCGACGGCGCCGGGCGGCCGAGGAATTCTTCGGATTGGGAGCCGGCATATGAGCGCATCCGTCACCGACAAGGAGGCCCGAGTGCATCTCGATACCCGCCTCGCCCAGTGCGGCTCGCGCTGGGACAGCCGGACCGGGGCCGTGTCCATGCCCGTCTACCAGACGGCCACTTTCCGGCATGCCGGGCTTGGCAAGTCTACCGGCTACGACTATTCGCGCACGGGCAACCCCACCCGGGCGGTGCTGGAGGAGACCATGGCCGCCATCGACGGTGGCTGTCGGGGCCTGGCCTTCGCCTCGGGCATGGCCGCCATCGACTGCCTGGCCCGGCTGTTTGCCCCGGGCGACCGGATCGTGGTCACCGAGGACCTGTACGGCGGCACCTATCGGCTGTTCGAACGCGTGTACAAGCCGCTCGGTATCGAGGCCGTCTATGTGGACACTGCCGATACCGCGGCCGTGGAGGCCGCCTTCACCCGCAAGGTCAAGGCGCTGTTCGTGGAGAGCCCGACCAATCCGCTGCTCAAGGTGGCCGATCTGCGGGCGCTTGGCCGGCTGGCCCAGCGGCACGGGGCTCTTTTCATCGTGGACAACACCTTCATGACGCCGCTGCTCCAACGTCCCCTGGCCCTTGGGGCCGACGTCGCCGTCTACAGCGCCACCAAATATCTTGGCGGCCATGACGACGTGGTGGGCGGGCTGCTCGTGGCCCGCGAACCGGATGTGGCCGAAAAGCTGGCCTTCCTCCAGAACGCCGCCGGCGCCATCCTGGGGCCCCAGGACTGCTGGCTCATCCTGCGAGGGCTCAAGACATTGGGTGTGCGTCTCCGTCGTCAGCAGGCCAATGCCCTGGACGTGGCCGCCTTCCTGGCCGTGCACCCGGCGGTGGTCAAGGTCCATTATCCAGGGCTGCCCGATCATCCCGGCCACGGCCGCCAGTTGCTCCAGGCCACAGGCTGCGGGGCCATGGTTTCCTTCGAGTTGGCCGATCCCTCCCGGGCGGCGGACATCCTGGCCGGCGTCCAGGTGTTCTTGTTCGCCGAAAGCCTCGGTGGCGTGGAATCGCTCATCACCTTGCCCGCGGTCCAGACCCACGCTGACATCGACCCCGAAACCCGGGCCCGGCTTGGCGTGACCGACGGGCTGTTGCGCCTGTCCATCGGCCTGGAGGATCCGAACGACCTCATCGCCGACCTGGAGGCCGTGCTGTGACCCCAACCCCGGAGGAAAGACCCATGGACCTGACCACGCGCCTCGTGCATGGCGGTGAAAATCCCGAAGACGGCTTCGGCGATCTGACCCCGCCCATCCACCTGAGTTCCACCTACGCCCAGGCCGATCCGGAGCGTTTCGGCCCCTACGACTACGCCCGTAGCGGCAACCCCACCCGGGCCGCTCTGGAAGAGGCCATGGCCAGTCTGGAAGGCGGCGCCCGGGGCCTGGCCTTCGCCTCGGGCATGGCCGCCATCGCTTCGACCTTGCTGCTTTTTTCGCCGGGCGACCATCTTGTCGCCTGCCGCGACCTCTACGGCGGGGCCTACCGCGCGTTGACCACCCTTTTTGCCCGCTGGGGCCTGGACACGACCTTCGTGGACACGTCCGACCTGGGCGCGGTCGAGCGGGCTGTCACCGGGCGCACCCGGGCCGTCTATGTGGAAAGCCCGTCCAACCCGCTGCTGACCGTCACGGATCTGGCTGGCGTGGCCGCCCTGGCCAAGGCGCATGGACTCGTGTCCATCGTCGACAATACGTTCATGACCCCGTTTTTACAGCGCCCCCTGGCCCTGGGCTTCGACATCGTGCTCCACAGCGCCACCAAATTTCTCGGTGGTCACAGCGATGTCGTGGCCGGGGTGGCGGTGATGGCCGACGCGGCTACGGGCCGACGGCTGTATGCCGTGCAGAACGCCTTCGGAGCCGTGCTCCCGCCACAGGACAGCTGGCTGGTCCTGCGCGGCCTGCGCACGCTGGCCGTGCGCCTGGCCGCCGAGCAGGCCACGGCCCAGGAACTGGCCGCCTGGCTGGCCAAGCGGCCGGAGGTGGCCCGGGTCCACTATCCGGGCCTGCCCGGTCATCCCGGCCACGACATCCACGCCCGCCAGGCCGACGGCCCCGGGGCTGTGCTCAGCTTCGAACTGCGAAGCCCGGACGCGGCCAAGGCTTTCATGCGCTCGATCCGCCTGCCCAAGCTGGCCGTCAGCCTGGGGGGTGTGGAATCCATCCTTTCCTACCCGGCCACCATGTCCCACGCGGCCATGCCCCCGGCCGAGCGGGCGTCGCGCGGCATCTCCGACGCCCTGGTCCGTTTGTCCGTGGGCCTGGAGTCTGCACGGGACCTCAAATCGGATTTGGAACAAGCCTTGGGAAACGACGGGCGGCGTTGAGCCTGGAGATCGAGGACGGTCGCATCAAGCCGACCCAATAAATCGGAAAGGGTTGTCGCCGGTGACCAAGGCCGCGCCCTGGCCGCCGATGGCGTCTTCGAGCACCCCGACAGTTCGGGGATTGAAAAAATGGTCCCTGACTTTCTCCGTATATGCTCACATGTTGTTCTCCTGATAACCGCGAGCAGTAACCTGCAAATATACTGCATTGGCCGAAACCATCCGTTGCCTGAGCCGGAATCCGGCCTTCCCGGGGCAGCGAAAATCCATATAAAAACGATTGAAATTATCAAGTAAAACTTGCTTGGCCCTTTCCTCTTCGGTATCGTTTTAAAAACTCTGCCAGGAAACAGCCCCGGAGGACTCGGCCATTCAGGTCAAGCCGTCTCTTGACACAGGAGTTCTTAATATCATAAATTTGATCAAATTTCTGTATTTTATTGTCCTTGGAGGAATCCCGCCATGGCTGTCATCCATTCGGTCTGTTTGAGCAAGAGCAAGGGTGCAAAGAAAGTCGCCGTGGAAGTCATTACATTGCTGGAGAATTTCGGTGTGGAAGGCGACGCGCACGCTGGTTCTGGACGCCAAGTCAGCTTGTTGGCCCTGGAGGGGGTGGACCGCATGCGCCAAAAATTGCCGAGCATCATCCCCGGGGATTTCGCCGAGAATCTGACAGTGGAAGGGCTCAACGGCCTGGGACTGACCCCGGGGCAATGCCTGCGCCTAGGTGAATCCGTGTTGCTGGAAGTCACGCAGATTGGGGAGGAATGTCACGGCCATGGGTGTGCCATCATGCGGGCTGTGGGCTCATGTGTCATGCCCAAGGATGGCTCATCCTGGAGAGGCTACGTTTTCAGGTAAAGGAGTGATGCGTCAATGTGGGTCACCCAAAAATGTCAATACGCCTTGCGCGCCTTGTTTGAACTGGCCAAGCGGGAGGGGCAGGGGGTCGTTCGGGCCGCCGATATTGCCTCGAATCAAGCGATCCCCAAGCGTTTTTTGGAAGTGATTCTTCATCAATTACGCCAAGGTGGATTTGTGGATTCGCAGCGAGGCAAGGAAGGTGGCTTTTTTCTCAGCCGTCCGGCGGAGAATATTACCATAGGAGAATTAATTCGATACATTGATGGACCAATAAATCCTGTGGACTGTCAGTTGAACAAACCGACTTCCGATTGTTCGCTCAAGGGGAACTGTGTATTTTTCGGTTTATGGGAAGAAGCACGGCTGGCTCTTGAAAGGGTTTATGACACGAAAACGCTCAAGGATTTGGTGGAAAGAGAGCAGAATATGCTTGGTGTTGAAGGATTATCGTATTGTATTTGACAAATTTATTGGTGAAGCTTGATTTGTTTAAAAATAGACCTGAATTTTACTTGTGTAGGCTGTTTTGAAATAGCGATTCTGTATGCATCAATAGAATGGATGGTTATGTTTAAGGGCATCGTTTTTGGCCTGCCTGGGAAAGACTGGGGAGAAGGAATCCCCTGTCCCCAAAAACAGAAGGCCTGGCAGAACCAGCCCCTCTTTCGTGCGTATTGCAGAACAGAACACCATCGCCAGATAGAGACTGCTGCACAATTGCCCGACGCCCTGTTGAGACGACAAGGATAAAATCGCAACCAACTAAAATCATAACGGGATTCCAAAGGGCGAAGTCCTTTGGCCGCCGGAGGCATCTCTTCCTACCCCTTTGCGCAGCGCTCTCAGATAGGAAAATTCCTATCCAGGGCGGGTGTTCTCCTTGGATCGAGAAGAACGTCGCCGTTCTAAGCCTCCAGCAATTCCTGACAGGCGGTTTCCCCGCATCAGGCTTTCCGAGAGACACTCTGGACAGTCAAGGAGCAGGTGGGGGATGCGGAAGTATCTGTCGCGGAAAGAGCTCTGGTAAATAACTCCCAGTTGGCAGTGATTTGATACGTCAAATCAAGCGCATTAGGCGTCCGGGCCTTCAGCAACGCTGGGATGGCAAACAGACCGATAAAACAGACAGCAATTTCTTCCGCCCGGAGATCGCGGCGCATTTCGCCGTGTGCCTGGGCTTTTTTGATCATATGGACAAGCAGTAAACGTAACACTTTATGATTATGCAACTTGATCGCCCGGAGTTGTGGCTCTTTGAACCACAGAACATCCGAGGAAAACAAAATGGGCAGCGCATAGTAGCGATCCACCAAGGCCATGGTCAGCAGGTACAATCTGTGGAGGGCATCGAGCGGGCTGCCGGCGCCCTGTTTTGCCTTTCGGATATTGGCCAGAAAATTTTCTTGGTGTTCCTCCATAATGGCCTGCAGAATCTCTGTTTTATTGAGGTAGTGTCGGTAGAGTGCTGCAGCGGATATGCCTACGGCGGCAGCCACCCCGCGCACAGTCACCGCGCCGATGCCCTGGTGGGCCATGATGGCAAGCGCCGCCTCGGCGATCTGTGCCCGGCGTAGAGACGACTCCATCCGTTGCATCGTAGCCTCCTTGGCACGGCCTGACCGTGTTGCAACTGCGCCGACGCGCTCTGCACCTGCACACGACATTATTTGTCTGTCGCGGTGCGGTCGTCGTTGATGCCGATCTTGGATCTGCGGGTAGCCGCGCTACGCATAATGAGTACGAAAAAGACAGCGACGAAAAATACGCCAAGAATCGTGGCCGCAAGCATGCCGCCCAGCACGCCCGTACCGATGGCGCAGCCGGAGCCGAACCGCTTCCACGATGCGTCGGGCAGGGCTTTGCCTCTTTCATACAGCCGCTTGGCGAATTCGACGATAAGGATGGCGTTTTTGGCCGAGAGCCCGATGGTCGTGAGCAGGCCGACCTGGAAATATACATCGTTGGACAGGCCTCGTCCATAGGCTGCCAAAGCGGCGCCAAAGACGCCAAGCGGCGCCATGAGCATGACGACCGTTGGTACGGACCAGCTCTCGTAGAGCGCGGCCAGGCAGAGAAAGACCACGAGCATGGAAATCGCATAGAGCGAGGGCGCCTGGGCGCCGGAAAGTCGTTCCTGGTACGACAGTCCGGTCCATTCGGAGCTGATACCCGCCGGCAGCTTGGCGACCAGATCCTCCATCGCGCGCATGGCGTCGCCGGAGCTCCGGCCCGGTGCGGGCATGCCCTGGATTTCCATGGCCGGCAGACCGTTATAGCGCTCCAGCCGTGGTGAGCCGTACGTCCAACGCACCTTGGCGAAGGACGAAAAAGGAACCATATCCCCTTGGGTGTTGCGCGCATACCATCTGAAAATGTCTTCGGGCATCATGCGAAACGGCGCATCGCCCTGGACATAGACTTTCTTGACCCGGCCCTTGTCGATGAAGTCGTTGACGTAGCTTCCGCCCAGGGCGGTGCCGAGGGTATCGTTGACCTCGGCCATGGTCAGGTTCTGGGCGCCGGCCCAGGCCTGGTCGATGTCGATCTGATATTGCGGCGTGCTTTCCATCCCATTGGGGCGCACGGCCATGAGCAAAGGATTTTGGCCAGCCATCCCCAAAAGCTGGTTGCGCCTCCAGCGCCCAGTCGAGCGGGGCCATGGAGATCGACCTGACCTTCACCCAGGGCACCGACCCCAATATTGCCCAGATGCAGGTCCAAAACAAACTCTCGCTGGCTCAGGCCAACCTGCCTTCAGACGTCACGGCCCAGGGCGTCAAGGTCAACAAATCGGTCAAGAATTTCATGATGATCATCGGGTTTGTCTCGACCGACGGCAGCCTGACTGATGCGGACATCAGCGATTACATCGCCTCCAACGTCCAGGATTTCCTCTCCCGTATTCCCGGCGTCGGTGAATACACCTTGTTCGGCTCCGAGTATGCCATGCGCATCTGGCTCGATCCGAGCAAGCTGTACAAATATTCCCTGACCGTGGCCGATGTGGAAAACGCCATCACTGCCCAGAACATTCAGGTGTCCACCGGCGAACTCGGGGGATTGCCGGCGGTCAAGGGGCAACGTCTCGACGCCACCATCATCGGCCCGAGCCGCATGCAGACGCCGGCGGAGTTCGAGCAGATTCTGCTCAAGGCCAACCAGAACGGTTCCCAGGTGCGCCTGCGCGATGTCGCCAAGGTCGAACTCGCTTCCCAGTCCTTCAACGACATCGCCAAATACAACGGCGAGCCGGCCACGGGCATGGCCCTCAAGCTTGCGCCCGGCGCGAACCAGCTCGAGACGGAAGCCGCGGTCAAAGCGGAACTGGCCAGATTGGAGAAGAATTTCCCTTCCGGTCTGCACGTCGTCTACGCCATGGACACGGAGCCCTATATCAGGCTCTCCATTGAAGAGGTCGTCAAGACGCTGGTCGAGGCCATCGTGCTGGTGTTCCTGGTGATGTATCTGTTTCTCCAAAACTTCCGAGCCACGCTCATTCCGACCATTGCCGTGCCGGTGGTTCTGCTGGGCACCTTCGCCGTCATGGCGCTGTTCGGTTATTCCATCAACACCTTGACCATGTTGGCCATGGTGCTGGCCGTGGGCTTCCTCGTCGATGACGCGATCGTGGTGGTGGAAAACGTCGCGCGCGTGATGCACGAGCATCATCTGGAGGCCAGGGAAGCCACGCTTGTCTCCATGAAGGAGATTTCCGGGGCCCTGGTGGGCATCGCCCTGGTCCTGTCCGCGGTCTTTTTGCCCATGGCCTTTTTCGGCGGCTCCACCGGCGTGATCTACCGGCAGTTTTCCGTGACCATCATCGCGGCCATGGCGTTGTCGGTCCTGGTGGCGCTCATCCTCACCCCGGCCCTGTGCGCCACGATGCTCAAACCGTCCGCCGCGAGTGGCACGATACCCCGTGAGGGCCTTTTGGGATGGTTCAACCGGGGATTCGATGCCTTGCGCCGGGTGTACGGCAAGGGGGTCGGCCGGATGCTGGGTCGTTCCCGGTGGTCCATGCTGACGTTTCTCGCCCTCACGGTACTGAGGTCCTCCTTTTTGCCCGCATGCCGTCCGGCTTTTTGCCCCAGGAGGATCAGGCGCGCCTTTTTGGCCAGATCAGCCTCCCGCCAGGGCCCACGGCGGAACAAACCGAGGCGGTCAACAAAAAGGTCTTGGACTATCTGTTGACCCAGGAAAAAGACACGGTGGATGGGGTGGTTACCGTCGTCGGCTTCAACTTCGCCGGCAGCGCCCAAAGCTCCGACATGGTCGTGGTCAAACTCAAGGACTGGGACAAGCGCCCCCTGCCAAGCCAGTCGGCGGATACGGTGGCACGGCGCATCAACCAAACGTTCGCCGGAAACCGCGATGCCCGGATCATCTTTTTTCCCCTCCGGCGGTTTCCGAGTTGGGCAATGCCTCGGGTTTCGACCTTGAGCTGGAAGACCGGGGACAGCTCGGGCGCGACAACCTCATCGCCGCCCGCAATCAGCTCCTCGGCATGGCGGCCCAGGACCCGCGCTTGATGGCGGTGCGCCCCAACGGGCTCGACGACGCGCCCCAGTACAAGTTGCGCATCAATCGTGAAAAGGCCCAGGCTCTGGGCGTGTCCATAAGCGATCTCAACACGACCTTGCAGGGCGCGTTCGGTTCGCCATATGTCAACCAGTTTACGCGTAAGGGCCGTGTCAAGCAGGTCTATGTCCAGGGACAGCCGGACGCGCGCATGCTCCCATCCGATCTCGGTCGCTGGTACGCCCGGAACACGTCGGGATACATGGTTCCCTTCGACGCGTTTCTCGACGGGACCTGGACGCTTGGCCCGCAAAAGGTCGAGGGCTACAATGGCCTGACCTCCGCCGAGATTCTTGGCGCTCCAGCCCCGGGCGTCAGTACGGGCGAGGCCATGGCCGCCATGGCTTCCCTTGTGGCGAAGCTGCCCCAGGGCATCGGCTCTGAGTGGACGGGCCTGTCCTATGAGGAAGAGAAGGCAGGCAGCCAGACCGGGCCGTTGTACGCCATCTCCCTGATCATGATCCTGCTGTGTCTGGCCGCGCTCTATGAGAGCTGGCCGGTGCCGTTCGCGGTCCTGCTGGTGGTGCCGCTTGGAGTGCTGGGGGCCATTGTCGCGACGTTGGCCAAGGGGCTCGACAACGGCGTGTATTTTCAGGTCGGCCTGCTGACCACCGTTGGCTTGGCGGTCAAGAATGCGATCCTGATCGTGGAATTCGCCAAGACCTTCTACGATTCCGGCGCACCGCTGGTCGAGGCAGCCATCAAGGCCGCTCAGGAGCGGCTGCGGCCGATCCTCATGACCTCCATAGCCTTTGTGCTCGGATCACTGCCCTTGGCCGTGGCCACGGGAGCCGGCAGCGGCAGCCGTATGGCCATCGGGATTGCCGTGGGGCGGCATGGTGAGTGCCACGGTACTGGCGGTCTTTTTCGTGGTGGTGCTGCGTTTTTTCCGTGTGAAACCGAGGGCTCTCAAGGTCTCTGCCCAGTAAGGTTTCGCGGGGGGGGGGGCAGGAAGCTGTCGCGTTGGTGGTGGGCAGAAGGCTCGCGCGAACACGACCATCGGAGTTGTCGTCAGGCTGCATTTGCCTGACCGTATCGGCCATGGGCGCACCGCTGTAGCGGTCTCGAATTTGGAACCAGCAGGGAGACACGAATGCGGGCCTCTCTGGCCAAGATTTTTGAAAATACGCTGATGCAATTTTCCCCTTTCGCCGCCGGAGAGGGGCCAACTCTCTTGAAGGACAGTTTAATTTGACCGAGAATCGCCGCATCAAACGGTAGGAGGTGCGGCATGGCACGTGGGCAACAAGGTGAGCCCCAGGGAAAAGTGTTCCTGGCCTTCGATGCGTTCTCTACGATTCTCCACAAAATCGGGTGAACTCCAGTTCCAGGCCTCATCCCGACTGATACGCATAAGCCGACAAGCGCCAGCCACGGTGGCGCACTCGCGCAACACGTCAATGATCAAGCGCTCCATGAGCAAAGTGAAGCGCCCTTTGGCCTCGACCCAAGGCACTTTGACCTGAAGCACGCCGTGCTCGGGGCACTCCACGCGCAAAACCCGGGCATGGAGGAAGGTCTTGAACTGGCAGGTGTCGAGGTGACGCCACACCCGGGGCTCGGCATGATCCCGACAAGACAGCTCGCGTCCACAGGTCGGACCGCGCCATAGGACGCCGGCAGCATGAGCAACATGGACATCCCTCGGTCTCCTGCCGTGTCCAACGCGACATCAGCAACAAACCACGGGTCGTTCAGCCCCAGAATCCGCGAATACAGGTCCGTGTCCTTCATGGTCACCCTCCGGGGCTGACCATAACCGGTCACCTACCCACCGAAAACCCGGAAGGACCCCAGGTTGTGGTCCACCCGCCGGCAGGGTGGCGCGTGACAGTACATTTTACCGTGGCAACAGGAAAACCACCTCCTCCCATGCGTGATTATTGTGGGTGCGGATTAGCAAAAAAGTAATTTCTACAAGCGAATTATTACGGTCACGGTTCTAAATATTTTTCACGATTTTTAATTATGCTAAATTTTACATACCAATATAACAATCACGAAAACTGTAATTTGGTGTGTCATACTTTTTTTAAAAAAATGATAGTATTGTTATAAAATGATTCGTACACTAAAAGATTGCCATTCAAAATGGTGAGTCCTGGGCTGGTCGCTACTTTTGCCATGTAATTGTGGAGGTTATATTATGCCTGACAGCAGTAGTTTTTTGAAAGGATGCAAGCTATTTTTGGGGAAAATAATAATACTCATACTCTGCTGTTTCATAGTATTTCCGTGTCAAGTCATTGCCGCACCCTATGGCGGACAAGTCATAAGTGGTTCAGCTGCCATTGCGCAGAGTGGAACAGTCACTAATATAAACCAAAGCACGAATAAGGCAATTATTAACTGGCAGAGTTTTTCCATCGCCAGCAATGAGACGGTCAACTTCAACCAGCCAAGCGTCTATTCCATGACGCTCAACCGCGTCATAGGAAATGAAAAAAGTATCATTGCCGGAGCACTTAACGCTACCGGTAAAGTCTATCTCATCAATGCCAACGGCATTCTCTTTACCCAGGGTGCCAGCGTCAATACCGCCGGCCTGATCGCCTCGACGCTCAACATCACGAATGAGGATTTCCTCAACGGGAACTACGTCTTTCAGGGCAACGGCCAGTCGGGTTCCGTCATCAACATGGGCGTGATCAAGGCCACGGGCGACGGCACGGGCGGCGGCTACGTGGCCTTGCTCGGCGACCAGGTCAAAAACGAGGGCATCATCATTGCCGAGCGCGGCACGGTGTCCTTAAACGGCGCCCAGAAAGTCACGCTGAATTTCAACGGCGACTCCTTGGCCAATGTGACCTTGGACGAGGGTTCGCTGAACGCCCTGGTGGAGAACAAGAAGGCCATCATCGCCGACGGGGGCAAGGTCATTTTGACGGCCAAGGCCGCGAACGATCTGGTGAGTTCGCAGGTGAACGTGGACGGCATCGTCCAGGCCCAGACCCTGGCCGATTTGACGGGTGGCAGCATCGAGGTCAACGCCTACGGTGGCACAACCACCGTGTCCGGGACCCTGGATGCCTCGGCGCCGAACGGCGGCAACGGCGGGACCATCGAAACCAGCGGCACGACCGTGAAGGTGGCCGATACGGCCACGATCACGACCGCGGCGGCCAAGGGCACGACCGGTACCTGGACCATCGATCCGGATGGTTTCACCATCGCCGCCTACGGTGGGGACATGACAGGCGCCACCCTCGGCAGGCAGCTCGCCAGCAACAACGTGACCATCTTTTCGACCCAGGGCAGCGGTACCGATGGTGACATCAACGTCAACGACACCGTCACCTGGGCGGCGGCCACGCTGTTGACCCTCAATGCGACGAATGCAATCACGGTCAACGGCTCCCTCGCGCCCACGGGCACGGGCGGCGGCGTGGCGCTTCTGGCCGGAACCAACATCACGCTCAACACGCCTCTGTCGCTCGGCGCCAACAGCTTCGCGGCCACGGCGGGGGGCACCATCACGCTGGCCGCGCCGCTCAGTTGGACCGGCAATCAGACCGTGGCGCTGACCGCCGCGGAAGATCTCAAGCTCTACAGCACGATTACCGGCGAGGGCGGCACGCTCAACCTGACGGCGACCTCTGGTTCCGTCGATCTTGACGGTGCCACTTCGCTTGGGGCGACGACGGTCAACGTCGCGGCCGGCACGGACGTCAACCTCAACGCGGCGTTCACCTGGACCGGCGATACGACCGCGACCCTGGCCGCCGGCAACAACATCAACATTAACGCGCCGCTGACCGCCACTGGCACCAATGCCGGACTGGTGATGAACTACGGCAATGACTACACCATTTGGACTCAGGCCAGCTATTCTGGCGCGGTGCTGAACGAAGACGGCATTGCCGTGGCGCAGACGGCGCCGGAAGATGCCGTTTACGGCTCGATCACCCTCTCCGGTGCCAATGCCTCGCTGTCTATAAATGGTCAGAAATATACACTCATTCACAGCATGAGTGATCTTGATGCGTTAAACGATTACAAGCTTAGCGGTACATGTGAAAGTGGAAGTGGAACATGTTACTGGAATCCTACGACTCAAAGCTATGATATAGTACAGACAAAATCAGCTACGGGTACATGCTCCGGTGGTAGTGGTACATGCTGGTGGAATCCCACTACTCAAGCTTATGATCTCGCTGACCAAAATGGATCGAAGTATTATAATATATCAACCGGTGAATATACAAGCTCCTATTCATCGTTAGCCTGGGGGATGTATTATAATTATTACTATAATTTAAGTTCTGGAACGTACGCAACAAGGTCGGCATATACAGGGACTGGCTACTACTATAACGCAGCTACTGGGCTGTATGATGCAAAAAATGTTTACTATGCATTGGCTACCAATATTGATTCAAGTACATCATACTCAAGCCTTGCACTGCAAGATGCGGATGGTAAATATTATTATACAGCATCGCCAGTTTCAAATTTTAGCGGAATCCTGGCTGGCCTTGGAAATACGATCTCAAACCTAACAATAAATAGCACGAGTGGTAATAATGTCGCGTTGGTCGGGATAGCCGGAAGTGGGACGACTATTCGCGACATTGGCATGACAGATGTTGCAATCAGCGCAACAGGTAACTATGTCGCGGCGCTCGTTGGAACCTCCAATGATGGAACGACAATATCAAATGCCTACAGCACGGGAGCCGTCGCCGGGAGTCGGCTTGTGGGCGGTCTTGTCGGCTATCTTTCTGGTTCGAGCAGCAGTCCCGCTACGATAAAGGATAGTTTTTCGACGGCGTCGGTTTCCGGCATTAGTTCAGGAGGACTCCTCGGCTACGCGTCGTATGCGACGATTTCCAGTTCTCATGCCAGCGGCAATGTAACGAGCACGACTGGAAACGTCGGCGGCCTGATCGGATCGGTGGCGAATACATCGGTCTTCAATTCCTATGCGACCGGAAATGTCGACGGTGGTTCTACCACAAGTTCCAGTAATGTCGGAGGTCTGATCGGGTACGCCAATCTCAACGGGGATGCTGAGGAATTTGTTCAGAACTCGTTTGCAACAGGAAATGTCTCAGGTTACCAATATGTCGGAGGTCTGATCGGGTATTTGGCAAACTCGGCTGGCACGGCATCGTACATTTTAAAAAATAGCTATGCATTTGGTGGTGATGTCACAGGCTACCAGTATGTGGGTGGACTTGTTGGACGAATCAATGGAAATGAATCGTATCCCATCTCGGTGAACGACTGCTTTGCACAGAATACAGTCACGTCAACGCTTACGGGTAGCAACTCTTCTTATGCTGGCGGACTGATCGGTAGAGCTGTTGCAACGAATATCTCGGGCTCCTACGCCATTACCACGGTCAATGCGCAAGCATGGAATATCGGTGGTTTGGTTGGATACCTGGATTCGGGAAGTATCGACACATCTTACGTGATGGGCAGCGTCAACGGCTCTTCGAGTTCGATACAAGTGGGCGGTCTGGTCGGCAACACCGGCCTAAATTCCTACGCTGTTACCATCTCAAATTCCTATTCCACGGCAAGCGTGTCCGGAGGGATGTCGGTCGGCGGCCTTGTCGGTGGTGCCAATGCTGCGACCTCGATATCAAACTCCTACGCTACGGGCGACGGCACAAGCGTTTTGGTCGGGAGCAGCAACGGCGGTGAGGTCACCAATAGCAGCTATCATGCGGAGACTCAAACACTGCCAACCAGTGAACAGCCCTCTTCCGTGACCGGCACGTCTCCCGGCCAGGAAGCCGCTACGACGGCGGCGGATGCCACAAGCGCGGCGGCGACCAGCGCGTCTTCGGTCATCTCGAATATCCAATCCCAGGCTGCGTCGGCGGCGTATGTCGCCCGCCAGGAAGCCATCTCCCAGGTCGTCGAAGTGGCCGACGGCCAGCAACTGAGCGTGAGCCAGTCTGCGCCGACCACCAAGGAAGTGGTCACACCCAATACGACAAAGGAAATCTCCCTGGCCGAGGCCATCCGCAACTTCGCCGAAGACGGTGGCTCGGCGGATAATGCCGGCGTGAGCGGCGCCTCCTACAGTGCCGGTATCAAAACCGTTACGGCGGACGGCGTGACCTACATCGTCGATGAAAGCAATCAGACGAGCGATGACAACAAGGACAAGAAGAACGCCAAGAAAAGCGAATAGGCGATAGAGCAGAATGCAGTAGTATCAGGCAGTTAAAAGAGGGATGTCCAAGGCAGTTTATCGGGCATCCCTCTTCCGCAACACGCGTCAACTTCTTGCAAGGAACGATCATGAAACTCAATAGCAAATACCAGGCGTATCGCTGCTCTCTTGTTGCCGTCTCGCTGCTCGCAATGCTGCTTTGCCCGATGGGGTTGCGCTCCGCCGGTGCCGGTCCGCTGCCCGATGTGCGCGTGCCCAACATCGGTTCGACCATGCAGGAGGCCCAGACCGTGCGCCCCACCCCGGCGCCGGAACAGGAAAATCCTGACATCGTCAAGAAAAACGGACAGGCCGCCCCGGAGGATCAGGGCGGGCCGACCCTCTTCGTGCGCGAATTCAAACTCGAAAACGTCGAATACCTCAGCGAAGCGGAAATCCAGAAGGTGCTCGAACCCTTCAAGGGCCGCAATCTGACCATGGGCCAACTGGAGCAGGCCACCCGGGCCGTGACCGATCTCTATCGGAAAAAAGGCTATACCGTGGCCAAGGCCTATCTGCCCAAGCAGACCGCCGCCGACGGCATCCTCATCATCCGCATCGTCATCGGCTCCTATTCCGCCCCGACCTCGGAAAACGACTCTCTGGTGCGGGACTGGCTCGTCAACAAGAGTCTCAAAAGCAATCTTCCGGAGGGCAAGCCCGTGCGCCGTTCGGACCTGGAACGCGCCGTTTTGACTATCGCCGACATGCCCGGCGCGGCCATGCCCACCCTTAACATCGGCCCGGGCCAGACCCCCGGCACCACCGAAGTCTTCACCCAGGTCCCCAAGGGCAAACGCTTTGGCGGCTACGTCATCAGCGACGACATGGGTTCGCGCTACACGGGCCGGTTTCGCTTCGGCGCGGGCGTGGACGTCAACTCCCCCCTCGGTCTGGCCGACAAGCTCTCCTTGTTCGGCCTGATCACGGATACCGCCGGCCTCTACAATTTCGGCGTGAACTACGGATTTCCCTTGAGCCCCAACGGACTGCGCCTCACCCTGGGCTACGCACGCACTAAGTATCAGCTCGGCGACTCTTTCGAAGACTTGGACGCCACCGGCACGGCCGACGTCTACCAGGCGACCCTCACCTATCCGCTCCTGCGCACCAGTTCGCAAAATCTCTATCTCAGCCTGAACGGCGCGCACAAGGAGATGGAAGACCGCTACAACAGCTTCGACTACACCAAGCGCGACTACAGTACCCTTGGCAAGTTCGGCGTCGTGCATGAACGCTGGGGCACGCTTTTCGGCAAGCCCCTTTTCACGCGCCTCGGCGGCTACGTGACTTGCGGCGATTTCCATTTCCCCTCTGCCTCGGAACGCGCCCAGGACTATCGGGATACCGATGGTTTCTTCGGCTACGGCAATCTGGAATTCCTGTCCGTCCTTGCGCTTACGGAAAAATGGTCGCTGTCCGTCAGCGGCAGCGGTCAGAAAGCCTTTGGCAAGAATCTCGACTCCAGCGAACAGTTCGTCGTGACCGGCGCCCGGGGCGTGAAGGCCTACCGCGAGACGGTCAGCGGCGACAACGGCTACCTGATCAATGCCGAGCTCAAGTACAAGCTGCCGACCATCGTCAAGTGGGACCACTACCTGGGTGGCTTCGTCGACCAAGGCGGCTGGAGCTATGAGAAAAGCCCCTTCCCCAGCCCGTCCGTGGGTGACATGACGGATATCGGCCTCGGCTATTACGTCAATTACGGCTTGTTTTCCGGTAAGGTGCAACTGGTGCAGGGCCTGGGTGCCTACCCTGTCGGCTTGAAAAAGGAGTCGCAGACCTCGGTGTGCGCCTCGGTCATGCTGTCATTTTAACGGAGTTGTAGTGCCATGGGTATGATGTTGTGGCTTGACAGGTTGGTGGACTACGGAATCATAGGATTTCTGGGACTCTTGAGCGTGTTGGTGCTGGGAATAACCTTGGAGCGTTTCTTTTACTATCGCGGCATTGATGTCAAAACCGTGGGCGACAAGAAAATGCTTGAACTGGAAATGAGCAAACGCCTGCATATTCTGGGTACGGTTGCCAGTACCGCGCCCTATCTCGGCCTGCTCGGCACGGTCATGGGCATCATGCTGACCTTCTACCATATGGGACTGGACAAGAACTTCGATTCGGGAAAGATCATGATCGGTTTGTCGCTTGCCCTCAAGGCCACGGCCGTCGGCCTGGTCGTTGCTCTTATGACCGTGGCTTTCTATAATTATCTGCTGCGAAGCGTGCGCGTTTCCATGCTGAAGTGGGATATAGAACATGGACGAAAAGCAAATTGACAGCCTCAATATGATACCGTTCATCGATATCATGTTGGTGCTGCTGACGATTGTCTTGACGACCTCCAGCTTCATCGCGTCCGGCCGCATCCCGGTGCAGTTGCCCCAGGCCACGCAGAGCGAGGTGGACAATACGCCGCCGCAGACCATCGAGATCGATGCGCAAGGTGTTATTTATTATGAAGGCAATCCGTTCAGTCCGGCGGAGCTGCAAACCCGGCTCTCCGGCCTGGACAAGGAAACGGCCTTTCTGTTGCGGGCGGACAAAACGGTCCAGCTGCAACGGTTCGTGGATGTCGCCGACGCCCTTAAGCAGCTTCATTTTCAACGTGTTGCCGTACAGGTAGAGGCTACCCGGCAGTAGGACGTGCCGTCGTGGAAGTGAGTCGTAGTCATTTCAGTCTGACGTGGGGTTTGTTTCTCTCGTCCTGCATCCACGGCCTGCCTTTTGCTTTGGTACTCGCGTTGACAAGCCTCAGCTTGAGTCTTCCGGAAAGAAAGACGGAGACGTTGCAGTTGGAGCTTTTCGGCATGGTGACCGGGCAACAGGTCAACGGACAGCAGGCACTAGCAGCGGCGGAGGTGGTGGAGGAACAACCGCCGGAAGAGGCTCCGGAGGAGCCACCACCGCCGGAACCGACCCAGCCTCCGGAGCCCAAAAGCGTTTCCAGGGTGATCACGCCGCGTCCGAAAGTGGAGCGACGCCTGCCCAGGCCAGCGCAGCAACAGGCCAGCCCAGGCCAGGTGCAGCAGACCATCAGCAAGCGTGATCTCGAGGCTTCGGCCATGCGGCAGTATCTGGCGCAACTGAGCCGTATCGTACGCAACCGCTTGGTGTATCCGGTCAAGGCCAAGGCCAAGGGCTGGACCGGGGTGACGCGGGTGGCGTTTTCCATCACCCCAAACGGCGGGGTAGTGTCCGGGTCCGAATCCATACGCCAGACGAGCGGTTTCGAGGAGCTCGATCAGGCGGCCCTGCATGCCGTGCGTAACGCCGGACTCCTGCCCGCCCCGCCACATCAGATGGATGTCGTGGT
>Ga0183095_10176_pt6 | contig 53193 bp, 34 predicted proteins | sample BioMet4_FD_130346 | JGI IMG/M metagenome (GOLD analysis project Ga0183095, IMG submission 130346) | Microbial communities from bioreactor (seeded with sewage sludge) at LBNL, California, USA - Biofuel metagenome 4 (v2) (version 3) | ecosystem: Engineered > Bioreactor > Anaerobic > Unclassified ...
TTATCCCAAAACTCAAAATTTGCTTCTCTATATTTCTTATTTTAAGTGACTAACGAGCTTCTGATCGCGAAAGTGATCCTGAATACTCCTGATAATTGAGAGCAAAAATGGCTTTTGGGATAGGCTCGTTTTTAAATTATATTCTCGGTTTTTAAACTGTTTTCACTTTTATATAATCTGTTTTTGTTACCGTGTTCCTGCCTTTAGCATTCTTTACTGTCAAGTTAACAGTATATGTTCCTGCCTTTGAATACTTGTGAGTCGGATTCTGGAGGAATGACTTTGATCCGTCTCCAAAGTCCCATTTCCAGGAAGTTGGGGAGCCTATACTTGTGTCAGCAAAGGTAACCTTTGATGGTGTTTTTCCTGATGTAACACTGCTGGCGAAGTTTGCAACCGGTTTTGTTATCACTTTTATATATTCTGTTTTTGTTACCGTGTTACGTCCTATAGCATTCTTCACTGTTAAGTTAACCGTATATACTCCTGCCTTTGAATACTTGTGAACCGGATTCTGAAGGAATGACTTTGATCCATCTCCAAAGTTCCAGAACCAGGAAGTTGGGGAGCCAGTGCTTTTGTCAGTAAATTTAACGTTTAATGGTGTTTTTCCTGATGTTGGATCCGCAGAAAAGTTTGCAACCGGTTTTGTTATCACTTTTATATATTCTGTTTTTGTTACCGTGTTACGTCCTGCCGCATTCTTTACTGTCAAGTTAACAGTATATATTCCTGCCTTAGAATACTTGTGAATCGGATTCTGGAGGTATGACTTTGACCCATCTCCAAATTCCCATTTCCATGAAGTTGGGGAGCCAGTGCTTGTATCAGTAAATTTAACGTTTAATGGTGTTTTTCCTGAAGTCGGAGACGCTGAAAAAGCAGCTACTGGCTTTGCTGAAGATGGACTGGCTACATTAATGTACCCAGTTTTCACCTTAGAATCGCTTCCATCCGCATTGGAAACCGTAAGGTTGACAGTGTAAGTACCGGTTGCCGTGTATATGTGAACCGGATTCTGCTCGGTAGCAGTCGAATTGTCCCCGAAGTCCCAGAGCCAGGAGGTCGGTGAGCCACTCGACTGATCTGTAAAGTTGACAGTGAGAGGCACAGTACCGTTTGTTACATCAGCCATGAAGGCAGCAACTGGTTCCGGTTCTGAAGGTGTTGAGTTTTCATAAACAGTGATATAGTCCGTCTTTACAGTGCTGTTGCTGCCAACTGCATTTGTGACTGTAAGGTTAACGGTATAGTTGCCTGCATTATTATATGTGAACTGAGGGTTCTGGACATTGGAATCCACAGTTCCATCATTGTCAAAATCCCAGGCCCAGGCATTTATTCTTTCGCCCGTAGAATGGTCAGCGAACTGAACGGTAAGAGGAGCGTCACCGGAAAGGTTGTCTGCGCTGAAATTTGCGGTGGGTGCCGCGGAAGCTTCCGGTTCGGGAGCTGTGAGCCCGAATAGGTATTTTTTGTCAGTCCCGTAGTAGATCCAGCCGTCCGAGATTGCAGCTCCTGCAAGGGTATAGGCTGTCTTGCTCGCATCAGAATAACTCCAGACAAGTTCGGGTGTTGTGAAGCCCGCGCAGTCCATGAGACAGAAAACGCCTCCCGGGTTTCCGTTTACCGTGAAGTATATGTAGACTTCCCCGTCTCCGTCATCATAGTAGGTGGAGATTACGGGTGAAGACTGGACATTACCTGCGGCGTAGTGCCAGATCTTTTTGCTCAGGTCGGCTTCAAGGCAGTAAATACCGCTTGCTCCCACGTAGATCCTTCCGTTGTAGTAGGCAGGAGTTGAGGTGGAGTAGCCGATGTTTGCAATGTATTTTTCTGAAGTGTCAAAAGTCCCATCTGTAGCGTTGAAACCTAGGGCGTAGCAGTATCCGCCTTTGGATGTAAAGTATATCCTTTTCAGTTCTTCAACGTAAAGGACCGAGGACCTTATTTCCTTACATGTCACCCCGAATTCTTCGGAGACATTGATTTCGGCAATGTCATCTCCTGTATCCTTGTTTACTGAAACCAGATGCCCGTCATCGTCTCCGTAAACGAGGCTGTCCCCTATTACGGCTGCTCCTGCCCAGTAGTAGGACCCCTGGGAGCTGACCTGGGTCGTTGCGGTACGGTTCCAGACTTCATCACCACTGGCTTCGTCCAGGCAGTAATACTTGTGTCCGCCCATTGCTTCCCCGAAGTAGATCTTGCCGTCAGAATAAACAATGGGAGTATCAAGCTGCTTGCTGCTTACGGTTTTATTCCACTGCGGGGCCCCCGTTTCCGCATCAAAAGCAAAGACTTTCCCGTTGTTGGTCGGCACAAAGACTTTTCCGTTTCCAACAGCCATGTTCCCAAGAAGGAAGCCGCCTCCGCTTGTGCTCTTCTCCCAGATAAGGGTACCCGTGGTTTTATTGAAAGCGTAGATGTGGTTATCGGCTCCGACTGCATAGACCATGTCCCCGGCAATTACCGGAGCTTCGTCAATGCCGCTCCAGCCGCTAAAGCTGAACTGGTACTCCCAAGAAAGCGGTAATTCCATTGGATCCGTTATAGGCGCTCTGTCTGCAGTTACCCCGCTATTATAATTGTCTTTCTGGAACTGGGCCCAGTCTGAACCCAGCGCCGGTTGGACAACCACCACCAGGAGCAAGGTTAAACAAACCATCAATACTTTCGTAAATTTATTCATACTTTTATATCTCCTATATTTTATGGGTCTTTTAGTGGGTCCAGCCTCCTGCACGGAAATAGAAGTCTCCCGAAGGTTCAAGAGGTATTTGCTCGGACGGGGGATTTTTTGGTTTTAGGATTTTTCGGACCTTTGAAGAAAGCAGGAAACGGCTGGACTTATTTTTCTGTTTTTGATTCTTACGGATTTTGGGTATCAACCGGCTTTGAAGAATTTGCCTTTGGAAATCTTGTCGATAGGACTGAAGATAACAGTATTTCAAAATCCGGAAAAGTGCTGAATATGAAAAACACAGCTCTCTGCATAAAAATTCAAAATATACTCTTTAAACAAAGATTCTTAAAATACTCTTTCAGATTTTTGCTTAAGAGTATCCCTGACTTTCCAGTATTCAGGAAAAAGTTTCAGGCTAGAGCTATGTAAAGAAAAATAAGTGATTTCAGTCCTTTTTTGAAAACCTCCTATATTTTCATGGGGTTGGCAGTGGTCTGAGCAGAAGAATCTGACCGCATTTTTGGTATTATGGCTGCGGAAGGATCAGGTTTCGGACCTTTTGAAGTGCCAGACCAACCGAACTTTTTAAAAATTGTTTGGAATATATGCGCAGGAAATTTCGTTGTTTTCTGACTTTCAGTTTAGTTGCGATATTTATAATTAGTTTATATATATTAACACAGTCCACCCCAAAATCTGAAATTTGCTTCTTGGACCTTGTATCTCGAATAATCAACCAAGTTCATGATCATGAAAACGATTCTGAAAATTCCCAAAGATTGAGAGTAAAGTGGCTTTTGGAATAAGCACATATACAACTTTGAACGCTTCAGATATAAGTTAGAACTTCTCTAGAAAAGTTCTAACTTTTTTGGATTTAAATTTAAATATTGAACTCGTTCCAAAATCAATTTATCTTCAAGTCAATAAGAATTTCAGAGATATTTTTCATGACCAGAAAACTCTTTAATTATCCCAAATTCAAGTTTCAGAGAATTGGTTTTGAGTTTTGGGATAGGCCCATTGACATAAAAGCGATGCTTTATGAAATATTAATTTCTTTATTGAATACAAGTTGCAATTCCATTTTGGAGTATTTTTTTCTTTTGAAAGTTCCAAATTTATCTAGACTATTTGATTAAACTAATTATATATGACTTGACTAAATAATTATTAATTACTTATACAAATAAAAACCTTTGGCTAATTATTATTACCTTGTTGGCTAATGATTTCCATATTTGTTCCTAAAATAAATATAACCCACTTTCCTCTGGCGACAAGAGGCTATACTATGAATTACGTCATACGCTACCTTTTCCATTTGAGGTAATCTTACTGTGACATGCATAAATGGTAAGGTTTGTGTGTGGAGCTCACATGACAATATCAAGAACTCAAGGAACCTGGCTTTGATAATTGGTTAGGATAAGAATGCTATGAAGAACATAAAGTGAACCATTGTAAGAATCATGAAGTGGAATAAGCGAAAGCAGGTTGATGCGCTTAACCAAAAGATACAGAATCGGAGCATTTGAATCGGAGTATTTAGGGCTTACCAAGTTCCATACTACAAATAATGTGAATGCTTAGAAACCATCTTAAACCGAGAATCATTTTTCCATCTACCATAATGTCCGCAGATCCATTATTGTCCCTTAATGGGTAGGACTCTCGCAAGGGACTACGATGGCATTGAGGGTAGAGAATTCAGTAAAAAGCGAATACCAGTCTGTAATGGGTTATATAGAGGTTCAGACTTTGCCTCAATCCGAAAGGATACAGACCTAATGATTGCGTTTTTCAACTCTGATCAATGAGGCTAAAGGGTTGTTTTGCCAGATTTTCTCAATAATCTCTTAACCCTTTAACCTCGATTTTTTCTCTTTTTTCAATTCAGGATTTATTCGCTTTCAGAATATACTCCCGGTCTTGTATTTGTTGTCACTTTTATGTAGTTTTTCTTCGTTACAGTACTGCTACCTACAACGTTGGACACTGTAAGTATAACCTTATAGCTTCCTCCCTGCAAATACTGATGTTCTGGATTCTGCTCGGTTGAAGTTGTTCCGTCTCCAAAACTCCATTTCCATGCAGTAGGAACTCCTGTACTGTTGTCCGTAAATTCTACCGTTAATGGTGCTTTTCCGGAGGTTGGAGTTGCAGAGAAGTCAGCAACTGGTTTTGTTACAACTTTTATATATTCTGTTTTTGTTACCGTGTTACTGCCTTTAGCATTCTTTACTGTTAAGTTAACAGTATAACTCCCTATTTTGGAATACTTATGCGTGGGATTCTGGAGGTATGATTTTGATCCGTCTCCAAAGTCCCATTTCCAGGAAGTTGGGGAGCCAGTGCTTGTATCAGTAAAGGCAACTTTTAATGGTGCTTTTCCTGATGTGACACTGCTGGTGAAGTTTGCAACAGGTTTTGCTATCACTTTTATATACTCTGTTTTTGTTACTGTATTCTTGCCTTCATCATTCTTTACTGTTAAGTTAACAGTATATACTCCTGCCTTTGAATACTTGTGAGTAGGATTCTGGAGGTATGACTTTGACCCATCTCCAAATTTCCAGAACCAGGAAGTTGGGGAGCCGGTGCTTGTATCAGTAAAGGCAACCTTTAATGGTACTTTTCCTGAAGTAGGAGACGCTGAAAAAGCAGCTACTAGCTTTGATGGAGATGGACTGGAGACATCGATGTACCCAGTTTTTACCTCAGAATCGCTTCCTTCCGGTCCTGTCACAGTAAGGTTGACAGTGTAGGTACCGGCTGCAGCATAAGTGTATACTGGGTTCTGCTCAGTGCTGTCTACAGTTCCATCATTATCAAAGTCCCATGCATATGATGAGACAGTGCCAGTTGAAGCGTCTGTAAACTTAACAGCAAGTGGAGCCGTTCCACTGGTCCGATTGGCTGTGAAGTTTGCGACCGGTACCCCAGAAAGTGGTTCACTTACGATAATGTATTCGGTCTTTACTTCAGAATCGTTACCTTCTTCATTTGCAACCGTAAGGTTAACTGTATAGTTACCGGCTGAGGTGTACGTATGTGAAACGTTCTGCTCGGTAGCATTGGTACCGTCTCCGAAGTCCCATAACCAGGAAGTTGGAGAACCTGTAGACTGATCCGTAAAGTTGACAGTTAGAGGCGCAGTACCGCTCGTTACATCAGCTATGAATGCAGCAACTGGCGGTTCTGCAGGTGTTGAGGTTTTAGAAACAGTGATATAGTCCTTCTTTACAGTGCTGTTGCTGCCGACGGAGTTCTTGACCGTGAGATTTACGGTATAGTTACCTGCCTCAGTATAGGTATATATTGGATTCTGCTCGGTACTGTCAATAGTGCCGTTGTTATCAAAGTCCCAGACCCAGGATGCAGGTGAACCTGAGGACGTGTCATTGAACTGTACCGTAAGCGGTGTTTCACCACTTGTCACGTTTGCGGTGAAGTTCGCGACAGGTGAGGTAGAAGAGTCCTTGAAGGCATAGACTTTCTGGTCGCCTCCTATACTGAAAAGCATACCATCTGAAAGTGCAGGTGAAGAACCGGCATAAGGAGCATTCCAGATAACATCGCCAGTGGAAGCGTCCAGAGCATAAAGGTTTTCATAGCCGAAATACCCGGTTCCTTCACTTCCCACGTAAACGAGCCCATCTGCAACAGCTACTGAGCAGGTCCAACCTCCGATACCTCCTTCATCTGTTGTCTTTGAAGGCGTTGACCAGACCGGTGAGCCTGTAGTCGCATTGAAGCAGTAAGTTTGCAAATTGCTATAACCACTTGCTCCTCCGCAAACGTAGACATTTCCATAGGCAAAAGCAGGAGTTGAATCCGATCTTTCAATTGACTGTTTCCAGATTATCTGGCCGTCAGCTGCATTTAAGGCAAGAAGCTCTCCATTTCCGTAGAAGTTGTAAGTTGTCAGGTAAAGGATTCCCTTCTTGTAAGCCGGAGAACCGCATAAACTCGCAACGACATTATTGGTGTGCCAGATCTGTTTTCCGGTTGCTGCATCCACGCAGTAAGCATTCCCCTGGTAGGAAGAGCCGTATTCCCAGCTTGTCAGGTAGAATTTCCCGTCTGCATAGGCAGGTACGGACTGAGCATCGCCCTTCACTTTAAAGCTCCAGAGCAGGTCTCCTGTGTACTCGTCAAGACAGTAATAATGGCTTCCGTCCCAATCGTTGAAGATCACCTTACCGTCCACAATAGCAGGCCCGCTACCGACCACACCTTGAGATCCAAGCGTGTCGTCAAAGCTCCAGAGTTTTTCTCCTGTTTTTGCATTGTAACATCCGAGTTCAGGTCCAGTGGCTGTAAAGACCATACCGTTATCGTAAGCAGGAGAAGCCCAGGAACCGTACACTGCTGCCGGGATGCTGACGTTCCAGATTATGTCTCCTGAAGACTCATCCAGGGCTACTAACTGAGGAATATCTTCTGTGCTACCACTCATTGATCCGGGACCGCATACAACAAAGACTTTCCCTCCTGCAATTACAGGCGAGGAACTGCTGATAGCATCAATGTCTTCACTTATCCATTCAGTCCGGTTGGTTTTGGGTCCGCTCTCAGAGTAGCCAAGATGGTCTACTTTCCCGTGGAACTGGAACCAGGAGTCCTCGGGGATAGAGTTGTTTTCCTGTTCATCAGCATAATTGGAGAAAGGAAGCACCAGCGGGTACTTGTCTGTTCCAGCATCAGCAGTGTAAGCCGTATCTCCTATTCCATCCCCGTTTGAGTCTTTTCCGGTATAGTCATCGTAGTAATTACCCATATACCCTGTCAGTTTTGTTCCATTCCAGGAATATTCCACAGGCTCGGAACTCTGGAAGAATGAACCTGACCCCCCAGATATGTGGTCGCTTGAACCTCCCATTTTCTTGCCATTGTTGTTAATGAAGGTGTTCTGGTAGACCCTGTTGCCTCCTGTGTTGTCAAGAACGGCTGCAAAGTCCCAGCAATTGGAAATATTGTTTCCCTGAAGGGTGTTTCCAGTCCCTGTTAACCATACACCTTCAGCGCAGTCATCAATCAGGTTGTCCTCTATCAGAGTACCTTCTGAAGAAATACTGATCGCAAAGCACATCTCTTCTGTCCCTATAATTTTAAAGCCGCTGAACTCCACGCCGTCAGCGCTGATGGTTACGCCGGAAACGCCTGTGAAACCCGAAGCGTTCAGGACAGGGTCTCCTATACCTTTAAGTGTCAGGGTTTTGTTAACGGTCAGGGCTTCATGGTATTCCCCAGAATTGACTTTTATTATGTCCCCTGAATTTGCTGCATCAATAGCCGCTTGAATTGACTCCCCATTTTTAACCGTCCATGTTGTTGGGGCTTTGTTTGCGTAGATATAGTCTTTGGCAACTTTTGTATCTTCGCCGTTCTCGTTTTTAACATTAAGGGTTACGGTATAGTTTCCGGCTGTAACATAGGTATGAACCGGATTTACTTCAGTTGAGGTGTTCCCATCTCCGAAGTCCCAGAGGAACTTATTGGCGTTAGAGGATGTATCTTTGAAGGAAACAGTCAGTGGGAAGGAGCCCGTATGTTTGTCAGAACTGAAGTTTGCTACTGGAGAGAGGGCCTCACCCTGTCCTATGCAGTAGAGGTACCCGTTATCAGTTCCGTAGTAGACCTTGTCGTCGGAAAGAGACGCACCCTGCAGGGTGTATGCATCATCTGCAGGTGGGTTGTAGTGCCAGGCAAGTGTTCCGTCAGGGTTCAGGCAGTAAATAGATCCGTCCACGATAGCTTCTGTGAAGTAGATGTATGGTTTTCCATTCTTGATAGAAACGACAGGTGAGGACTTTACACCTCCGCTAACAGGAGTCTCCCATATGACGGATCCATCGGAATCGTTCAGGCAGAACATGGACCCGGATTCTCCGTGTTCCCCGTGTCCCACGTAGACCCTTCCGTTATACACTACCGGAGTTGATGTGGAAAATCCTATTGACGTTGCCCAGCCGGTGTTGAGGAACTGGCCTGTATCAGGGTTAAAACCTACTTTGAAGCAGTAGCCTGTTTCCTGTCCTCTTTCAGAGGATGTGTACAGGGCACCATCAGCATAAGTTACTGAGCTTCTGAACATTCCGGGATCAGTTAGTGCAAAGGATACATCGGAACTGTTGCTGAAGTCAACCTCATCTACAAAAATTCCGGTGTCTTTATCGAGACAGACCAGTTTACCTTCAAAAACAGGGTATACCAGATAGTTTCCGACAACTGCTGCCCCGCTCCATATAAAGCCGGAAGTGTTTGTGTTTTTGTGCTTCCATACTAAGTTCCCGCTGTCATCGTAACAGTAGTAATATTTGTCTCCACTTCCTCCTTCAAGACCGTCTCCGATGTAGAGTTTATGGTCGTAATAGGTAATGGGACACTCAAAGTTACTGTCTGTTACGTGTGTTTTCCAGAGCTTATCCCCGGTTTCTGGGTCAAGGGCGTAGAGGTCTCCTTCAAGGGTAGGAACAAAGAGTTTTCCATCTCCCAGAGCAGGAGTTGCTGTTTGTACCAGACTGCCGCCAAGTTCCTTTGACCAGATAAGGGATCCGGTATCTTTGTTAAAGGCCCAGACAGAGGCATTGCCTGCAGTTACGAAGACCTTGTTTCCTGAAATCAGTGGCGGGACATTGACGCCTCCGCTCCCGCAGGGTTCCTGATTTGAAGAAGTAAGGCTTTGCCAGATGAGTTCCGGGTCCTTGGTTGGAGCAGAGCTGAGGGTATACCCGCTGTTTGAGCTGTCCTTCTGGAATTCCGGCCATTCGGATTCAAGGTTCTCTTTGCTGCTTACCTCGATATAGTTACTTTTTGTTTTTGTGTTACTTAAGGTTGCATTGGCAACTGTGAGGTTAACAGAGTAGGTACCCGTAGTCTCGTAAATATGCGAGGGGTTCTGCTCCGTGCTATCAACCGTACCGTCGTTATCAAAGTCCCATGAATAGGAAGAAACGTTACCAGTTGAAGCGTCTGTGAAATTAACTGTTAGAGGAGCATTCCCAGAAGTCGGTGTTGCCGTGAAATCGGCTATTGGAACGGAAGTACTCGGTGGCACTGCAATTGTTATGTCATTTCCGCTAACTGTGATTTTACCCATAAGGGGTGCGGTGTCACTTGAGGAGCCAATTGCATAAGGGGTGTCACCGATTCCGTTGTTATTAGCATCTGCGCCAGTGTAGTCACTATAGTAGTTGCCGATAGAGGAGGTGTAGGACTTGTTCTTGTAGCTATATTTCACAGCATCGCTGACGTACTGGACGGAACCAGCCGTTGAACCGTCATTGATGTTGACGGCATTGTTTATGAAATTGTTGAGGTAGATCTTGTTGCCAGCTCCAGTTTTTCCATTTCCCTCCGTTCCAACATTTATTCCCTCAGAATTCGAGTCAAAAGTGTTCTCGGTAATGATATTGTTTCCACTACCATCAGATATTAGTATAGCTCCAAGGTTACAGTTTGAAAAAACATTGTCTTTTAATGTTAAGTAGTCATTACATTCATTTATCCAACATGCAGGAATTGAAGAAGTATTCGCAAAGGTGTTACCTGTAATATTGCCACTAACGCGCATCATATTCCAACCGACCTTATCCATTCGATTTCCGGTAAAGGTCAGCTTCTCAGCAGAAATACTGTTTTGTATGTCATAGGCATATGAAGATGTGAAAACATTATTCGAAACTTCAACATTCTTCAGGTTACCTAGAGTTACACTACCCATGACACAATTTTTAATTACAACATTGCTGTCTCCGTAATCCGACCCGTAGACATTAAAACCATTAGAGATACTAATATTCTCAACCTGAATGTCGGAAGCACCTTCATAATTGCCGTAATTAATAGATATGATTTTTCCAAGTATAGTTACTTTATCTGCTTGTGGGCCTATTAATGATATAGGTTTATCATTTATGGCCCAATTTCTAGTCATCTGATAAGTTCCAGGGTTGAAGTAGATGACATCTCCAGCCTGTGCGTCATTAAGGAGGATGGAGCGGACGTCATCCTCAGGGTTGACTACAATAGTTTGTGCCGATGCAGAGCCGACAAAGACAAACAACAGGATAAGGGATATACTTAAAAGAAGGCCGTGTTTGGTAATATTTTGTATTCTGTTTTGTGCCTTATTTTGGGCCCTATTTACTGTTATATTTTTCATAATTTTTGTCATATTTTGTTACTCCATTATTTTTTTATATTATTAAATAAGGAGACAGCGGCATTTTTCCTGCTGCCAGTTTTTAGGTTCAGTCCATTAAATTGGTGAATCTCCAGCATTTACATGGCAGTTGCATTAGCTCTAGAAATAAGTCTATCAGTATTCTGGTATTGCTGATGAGTACCTCCAGCAATTACGTACCTCCAGCAATTACAGGCAGCTATGCCCTCATTTATGGCAATGTACTACCGTTTATAGAGTTAACATCGTTTCAAAAATTCCAATCACTTCCAATATGGCTCAAACAAAAAACAAAAAGCAAAAATTAAAAGTAAGATCCATATAAAGAAAAACAAGTAGTTTCAGTTTTTTTGAAGACCTCCTGTATTTTCATAGGGTTGTCGGTTGGTCTGAGCAGAAGAATCTGACCGCATTTTTGGTATTGTGGACGCGGCAGGATCAGGTTTCGGACCTTTTGAAGCGTCAGACCAATCGAGTTTTAAAAGATTATTTGAAACATATGTTGCAGGAAATTTTTAGCTTCCTGAACTTTCATTATATCTGTGGTATTTATATTCAATTATCGATGATAATAAGTAAGTTTGAAAACTATCAATAACAGTTTATAACTTGACTGGCAACTTTTTAATTTTTATAACTTATATGTAAATTTTGACACAAAATATGATGTTGTATGACATTTTCGAGTGTTAACTGCATACAAATAATTTTTCTGTTTGATGCCCCTGCTAAGATTATAGATTTGGGGGACAAATTTTATCTAAAATCTAAATAAAGTAATATTTATTTATTTATAGAAAACACATATGAAATATATGAATTTTTCGTTGTTTATTAACATATTTATAAAAAAGAAAAAAATAAAACAAATAAAGTTGAGTAAAATTAATTGATGAAAATGGAAAAACATCGAAATACAAAAGGCGCCAATAAGTTACAAATGTTAAAGGATATTTTGAATGAAATACATTAAAAAATTACGTAGAGCAAGAAAAGATATGAAATTGTTTTCAAAAAAGTTAAAGAAGGGCTTACCCTTCAGGAATTTTGTATCAGTTCAATAATGTGATTTGCTTCATTAATAATGTAGTCCGCTTCTTCGGGAGAAAGATTGCCCCAGTTTTCCTGCCTTTGGACAATATTCTTAAAGCACTGGAGTTTAAAGATGGCTATCTGATCCCGGCCATTTTCCAGTGAATAAACTACACCGTCAAGACTTGCTGTAAGAATACATTTTGTTAGAGGGAGAGTGTCAAGATTATCAATGTATCCCTGAAGATCTTCAATAGATGTTAATGCATCCTCAACTTCTACTTTTATATCAACAATATATGACGCATTTGCTGTATCCACAGTGACTTCGTTAGCTGTATACTCATAAGGAGCATACATGAATGTAACCTGATCATCATCTTCAATTACGTTCTGACTGAGGCCCAGTGGAGCAAGCTCACCGTTTATGTAAACAAACCAAGATGTACTTGCTCCATAATTATCTTGCACTCCGTTAATATCAGTAAGGTAAAAAGAACCATAGTCCTCATAGTACTCGTCAGATGCATTATACGTGAATCCGCTGGTCTCATCATGTGAAGCCGCATCAAGTGCACCGTGATCTGTAAGGTTCTCCACCTGATAACTGTTAGAAGGATCGTTTGATGGAACAAAGGTAAACGTACCGTCTTCTAACGTAACAGTTCCATTAAATATCTCGGCAGGTTGTGCTGCTGCTGTACCAATCATTATTGCACTGAGGAGTGCAATTAAGACTATACATGTTATTTTATTTTTCATATTTATTCCTCTTTCAAAATATATGCGTGGACGTCGCAAAAATATATTAAAAATTTTATTTTTATACTTCGATCCTCACATATTTACATATATGTTATTTTTATACCTATAGCTCTTTTAATTTAGATCATAAGTGTTAGTTAAAGATGCAAGATTATTGCTATTGCTATTGATTATGGATTCTTCATAAGCGTGGCTTCCATTTAGCCTAAATAAAAAAATAAGAAATTAGAGACATGATCTTATTCTTTTGAGTTACAGTTATCATCCAAAAAAATTGAACTATGTACTTTTGAAGAGTATAAAAAAATGGCCTTGTTTAATTGATCTTTCCCCAGATGCCCTCATAAATAACAATATGCTTGCTATCATTTTTTGATAGTCGCTCAAAAATCCACGATTATTATTTTTACTGGATAGTCGAAAAACGGGAGTTGGAAACTTTCAATAAAGGAATGAAGTTGAAAAGTGTGAGGCATTTCAAAATCATAGGGTTGGATCAGTAAGGCTTTCCAGGGAAGGAGAAGGTCATAGTTGGAATAGCTATTCTACTGATCCTTAAAGAAAATAGAGAGGAATAGGCGAATGAAAAATAAACATTTTTCACTGTTAGCATGTGTAATGATAATGCTTGTGGCATTTGCATCGGTAGCAGCCGCAAGTAACTGGTCACAGTTCCAGAAAAATGAAAAACATACGGGTATAACAATCGATGAGGGACCTGATGATGCCACTATTTCCGTAAACGGGAACATCCTTGTCGGTAGTGGAATTGAGACTGTTCCTGTTATACTGGGTAACTATGTATATGTGGAAGGAGCAAGCAAGCTCTACAAATATGACAAATCTACACTTAATTATGTAGCTGATTGTACAGTGACAGCAGGAGGAATCCAGAATGCTAACCCCGCTTCAAATGGTAACAATATCATTTATGGCGTGGACACCGGCTATGGTTCTAATCAACAAAAGATTACAGCTGTCTATGCCAGCAACATGACTGAAAAGTGGAGTACAAACTTTGCTCCGGCATCACAGCAGTGTTCCTGTCCCATCACATATTATAATGACAACGGCGTAGGAAAGCTTTTCGTAGGAACCGTCAACATGAGCACGACCGACCCTGTTAACCTGAGCGATGATGGTACATATTTTGCTTTCTATGCAGATAATGGTACTGAGATCTGGAGTCGAGCAACTACTACGGGTGGTGGCTACTACTGGGCAGGCGCCGCGGTTGTGGGAAACTATTTAGTATATCCTGACGATGCTGGGACATTGACATCTGTCTATATTTCCAATGGAACAAGAGCTAACGAGACAGACATATCCACTAATCAGATACGATCATCTGCTACCTATAATGCTAATGATAACTTTGTATATGTCGCTGGCAAGGACAAAAAGGTGTATGCTGTTGAGATCAATCCTTCTACCGGTATATTCGGCACATCTCAAAGCTTTACAATGGCAAAGGGCAGCACTTCAACACCAGCATATAACGCGGCGGACAACAGGATTTACGCAGCATGCGGTGCTTATAATGCCGGACGTTTATACTGTCTGAGTGCTACCACATTAGATGAAATCTGGAATGTAGATCTACAACATAAGATACAATCTTCACCCGCAGTTGCCGATGACGGTACAAATGACCCGCAGATATTTGTTACAGATAATGATGCCACTGGGAAGGTATACCGCATAACAGACAACGGCAATAGTGCGACCTTCCAAGCTGTAACTCCATCAAGTAATACATACAGCCTTGCAGGTGTGGCAATATCCGACAACTATGCATACTTCGGAAATGACAACGGATACCTTTACCAGGTTAATTAAAAGGATTTTGCAAAGGTGCAAACCTTTGCATATTATTTTTTGGTTCTTCGCTGTTTCGAGTGGGTAACTTGCATTTAATCCCTAAACATTGAAGTCATATGTATAAAATATCATAACAGTTGTTATTGAAAATCACGCTCAAGCTTGATGTTTTTCTATTTAATTTAAATACTTTATAACTTATTAATTATTTTCAACACATACAAAACAACGAAGAGCCACTTTTTGTTGAGATCGGTTCACAAAGAACTGCTTATTATTTTAATAGATATTCAGTATTTTATTCAGGCAAATACACCATAGCAAACTAGAGAAGGCATTTGCCTGAAATAAAGGTCTGTGGCTAATCATCCTTACTCGTTGGCTAATAACTTGCTCTCTTAATTATAAAAAATGATGACGTTTTTAGTTTTATTCAGTACTTTTCTGTTTCATCGGCTTTCTAGAATCTCCAGACTTGAGGTTGCTTTTTTAATAATCCAGTGCATTGATTCTCAAATAAATACATAATAAGAAAATAATTATAGATTATGACTCAAGTATTAGTTTAAAGTCCGATAGAATTCTGTAACACGGAAAACACAACCCGTAGCAGAGTAACTCGATCTGGATATTACAACCACGGAAAATACGGAAAGCACGGAAGAACCGCGCCTTTACTACTTATTTCCGTGTCTCCCGTGTCTTCCGTGGTTTTCAAAAAAGTCATTTTGGACATACTTTGGAATCAATGCAACTAGTGCCATTATGACTCTGTTCCAAAATCTAGTGATTTTTTAATTTCTTGATTGAAAATCTAAATTCGTAACAAGAATTCAGTCTCCAATCAAAATTAAGATTCGACATGTAAAGCCTTCAATCCACAAGCATAGTCACAAGAATTGTAACCAATTACAAAATCTAGTGATTTTTAGTTATATGTTCATCACTAGATTTTGGAACTGAGTCGCCATTATCAAAAAAAACTTTAAATCATACGAAAAAGATATATTTTCCTATTTCGTTATATAATTTCTCCTATGTTTTCATAGGGGTTAGGTTAGCCTGTGCGGAACCTGTGTATCCCATAAAAGGTGTACTCAGGAAAGGAATTCGGACTCCTTGAAGTGGCAGGCTAACCGTTATCCGAGAATAATGTGAAATCAATGGAGGATTTTGGACCCCATAGGAGGGGCCCTTAATTTGTTTCCAAGCCTTTTTTGCGTTTTTTTGAACTTCGAGGGATATTTATGGACCTATTTTTTTGGTGAAGTTTACAGGTTTATGTAGTTGATACTTATTTTCAGCATCTTCTACATAAACTCTGGCTGTGCTGATTGTATTCGATCTTTTTCATCTGGGCATAACTAAAAGTTCTTAAGAGGTATTATGGAAGGTATACTGCTTAACTTTGTATCCTCAGTTAGCAGATATTCATAACGAGTTTAACTGGCTTATCCCATTACTTCCATTTTTCAGCACAGTGATTCCAAAGCATATCCATAAATCTGAAATTTTGAATCTATCTATGGATCAATAAATTTCACATTAATAATGGATTTATTTTGGAACCTACAAACTGTAATCTGAATAACTAGATATAAATCTAACAAAACCGATAATAAGTTTGAGCCTTAAAGGTAACATTGAGAAATTATCCACAAAATTATCTCTATTAATATTGCTTACATCCTAGATTCGGCAGGTTAACGCAACTATAGATATATATTTTCATATTTCTCTCCCATGAGACTCAATATTTTCCAGTGAATTTCTTCCATATTCAGTATTTCTGACTTTGTTTTCCCTTTTTTCTGCGTTATAAGTTCTGTAATTCCCTGAAACTTGAAAAATATCCATCTCATTGTTGGTCTTTTTGTTGGTTTCCCTTTTTGATCTGGAACCGTTTCATTTTCTTCTTCTAACTTTGTCCTTAATTTCCATTCTGCAATAGAATAAATCATTAAGCAGAGAACCATTATCATTGTCAACGCTTCAATTCTTGATTTATTCTTGAGATACACCTTCGATATGCTAAAGGCATCACTTTTCAAAAATCTGAATCCTTTTTCTACTTTATCCTGTCCTTTGTAATACTTCAGCATCTCTTCAGGAGAAAGACTGATATCATTACTTGCAAGAATGAAAAGTCCCATTTTTTCCATTTCTTTTAAAACAAAAGCATCATTAACCTTTATAATTCCATCAATCCTGTAACATGTCTTCAATTTCTCATCTTTAGAAATTCTGCCTCTTTTACCTGCTTCACGTTTTTTAATGGTTTTCAAATCTATTTTTTCAAAAAGAACATAAGGGAAATCTGCAATCCATTTTTCTGCTGCTTTTAATGCATCTTCTTCACAGAAAAAGTCATCTCCTGCCAGTTTTTTAAGCGACTTTTCTGCTTTTTCAAGCTCTTTTTCAAGCTTCCTTCTGAGAGTTACCTCTTTCTTTTCTTTCATTTTATGAGAGAGTAACAAAACCCACTTTTGTTTGACCCCACCATAATCCACAAATGTTTGATAAAATGAGTATCTCTCGTCGCTTTTCAGTGGCTTCAGGTTCAAGTTTGCATTTAGCAGCTCCTTTGCCTCAGTAATTGTTGCAGGAACACGACTTATCCAGAATGACTTTCCTATGTTCTTGATATTATTATCAGTGTAAAAAGAACTATCAGCTACATAGTACACTTTGCTTTCAGGTCTTAAAGCTGATTTGAGAGACTTGATTGCTTCCAGAATTGTGCTTTTGTCTGAAGCATTCCCTGAATGGGTGTTCATGAAAAGTGGTATTCCATGCTGATTAACAATCAAGCTCAAAACAAATTGTTTGAGGTCCCATCTTCCGTTTTTGGGTATTCCAAAAGTAATATCAATATACTCAGTTTCTTCGTCTTCATAATCGCCATAAACGCTGACACTTGTAGTGTCAGCGTGTAAACAATGGACAGGAATAGGTAGACGATTCATAATGTGAAGAGTGATTTCAGTAAACAGTTTTGTAGGACCATACTTTACGATTCTGTCAAGAGTTTCTCCAATAGCATATTGATTCAGGTCTTCTCGTGTGACGCTGTCTCCAAAAAGTCTTCCTATAGAAATAGTCCTGAAATAATCAGGAAAAAGGTACAGACGTTGCCCTATGAAACCAAGACCATTGAGTACCATGGCAAGGATACAGACGGAGTGAGGAACCTTGTGATCTCGTTCTTTAGGAAGTTTCTCATCGATCAATTTGTCAACTTCAAGCTCTTGGAAAACTCCAGCAATAAGACCAAGGTGACCTAAGAAGCTTGTACGTTTTATTGAGGATTCAACTCTTCTACTGTTGTTTTTATCTGCCATGGAAGATCAAGAAAAGAGATATGAAAATTAATTATATTAACTTATATGTTTACCTGCCGAATCTAGGATGTCTGCTAGCAAAGCTTTCGAAGGTTTCGCCATCAAGCTCTTTATCGAAAAAGGTGAACTTGATATAAATGAGATAAGAAGCGACCCAAAATCAATTGAACTAAATTGGGACAAATTAAGAAAACATCTCCTTAATCCTAATAGAGACAAGTATATTATACCAAAGCTCCTGGCAGAGTATAATAGATGTAGAAATTTTACTCTTCATTCAGATCCTATTAGAGATAGTGAAATGTCCTTTGATAAAGCCAAATTGAAGCTTTGCACAATCTATGAAACAATAGAAGAAGCTTATAACATATTCTATCCAGGGAGCTAATTCCTATGAATGAAGTTTTACTAATAAAAAAAAATGACTTCTCAAAATTAGAAAATTTTTTAAAGGCAGAAAATTATGATTTTGAATATAGGCCAAACGCTGTCTTTTTAGCCAAAAAAGAAGGAGTGACACTAATTCTATATAATAGTGGAAAAGTACTCGTTACCGGAAGAAATTCAGGCAACTTTATATCTTCTCTTTCAAAAAATGAGATCTTTTCAAACTTTTTGAGTAATAAAACCAAAAGTGATGATACAAATAAAAAGTTTGAGCCTAGAATAGGAACAGATGAGTCTGGAAAAGGAGATTACTTTGGATATTTAACAATTGCTGGGGTATTTGTCGATTCAGAATATGTAGAAAATAAGTTGATTGAGATTGGAGTTAAAGATTCTAAGTTACTAAATGATACCACTATCATGAAATTGGATAAATATATTAAAGAGTTATGTAGGACCAGCAATGTAAGCATATCTCCTATAAAATACAATGATCTATATACTAAGCTTAACAATTTGAATAAACTGCTTGCTTGGGGTCATGCTAGGGCAATAGAAAATCTTTTGATAGCTAATAATTGTGAAAAAGCAATATCAGACCAATTTGGCGATGAAACATTCATAAAAGATGCTCTAATGGAACGTGGGAAAAAAATTGATTTGATTCAGATGCCACATGCTGAATCTGACATAGCAGTTGCTGCAGCTTCTATTATTGCAAGGGCAGAATTTTTAAGAAGATTGACATCGCTGTCCAGAGAATATAAGATAGACTTTCCAAAAGGGGCCAGTGACAAAACAATTGAAATTGGAAAAGAATTAGTCAATAAACATGGTAAAACAATTTTAGTAAAGGTTGCTAAAGTTCATTTTAAAACAACGAATGTAATAATTGGAAACTAATTTTGTTCCCCGCTCAGAAAGCGTGTACCTGCCCTGTTTTCCAAATGATATTACATTCAAAACTGACTCAGTACTCTAAAATCCTAAAAAATACCTTACAGTAATCTCAGTCTCTCAAAAATCTATTCAGATTACTCTCTCACAAAAAAAATAAGTCTATCGCCTACTCCCCTCCGAAAAAAAGCCCGCCGCCGGAAACAAGCCCCAAAAAATCTTTAATTACCTAATTAATCTTTTGTTTTTAATTTAATGTGTTAGTCAATAATCACACTTCTTTTCGGTCTTCGCCGCCTGCTTCGCAGTCGTATGGTACCCCGTTTTAAGATTCATCGAAATTCTTCTAACCGGCCCTGAGTTCAGAAATTCTTCAAAATTGGGCTTACAGGCGTGGTTTACTCAAAAAATCGATTCAAAAAACCCCACCCCCAAAATAAGTCTACCGCCCGGCTTCCCTCCAAACAAAAAGCCCGCTGCCGGAAACAAAAACCAAAGAAATCTTCAATTACCTGATTAATCTTTTGTTTTTAATTTAATGTGTTAGTCAATAATCACACTTCTTTTCGGTCTTCGCCGCCTGCTTCGCAGTCGTATGGTATCCCGTTAAAAGATTCCTCGAAACTCAAACCGGTCCTGAATAGTGAAAATTCTGAAAATTAGACTCTCGAGTATATAATTATTAAAAATATTTTAAAGTTGTTCGTTTTCTGGAAAATTTAATTTATGTACACGAACATTTTAAATAATATACGAGTGTTGCCATGAATTATTTTACTGTATTTATAGATGTGTTGCTGAAACCTTCAGAATTCTTCAGAAAAATTTCCCGTGAGAATAATTTTATTCATGCTTTGATTTTCAGGACTCAGTTCCAAAATCTAGTGATGAACATATAACTAAAAATCACTATATTTTGTAATTGGTTACAATTCTTGTGACTATGCTTATGGATTGAAGGCTTTACATGTCGAATCTTAATTTTGATTGGAGACTGAATTCTTGTTACGAATTTAGATTTTCAATCAAGAAATTAAAAAATCACTAGATTTTGGAACAGAGTCGATTTTCAGCATAGTATTTCTGTTAATTACAACATTGGTAGGGGACTTTTTTGAAACTATATACATAATTGAAGAATTGACAATTCCCGGAACAATCTTTTTTACAGAAATGCTACACCTTTTGGTTATTAATGCATCTTTTACAATGGGTAATATTATCTCATTTAAACTGCTTGGAGGTGAAGGAAGTTATAAAGATACCTTCATTATAATGGCCTACTCAACTGCGGTTATGCCTCTAGAATATTTACCAATGTCTCCGATAAATATACTGATGGGTATTTACTGGGTACATATTTGCAGCCGGGCAGGACAGTTTGTTCATAACTTGAGCTATTGGAAGTCGTTCTTTACTGTATTAGCAGGGTCATTTGTCTTTTCGTTTCTGTTCTATTTCACAATAATTGGCTTCATTTATGCTTTATGAAACCGAAATTCATCGAATCTCCACGTTCTATTCTTCAATTGTCATAACTCATCCTGTTTTATGCATGTAAAAGAAATTTGAAAAATACAGGTATATCGAAACAACCAGAAATTTCACTCAATTTTTAACCTTACATTGCTATTTCACATTTATAAAAAATAGTGAAATGCCAACGAAAGCTATATAAATAAACTTTTAGATCCGCAGCACAAGGTTTCTAAGAATTCCAAAAAATTATACCTTCCGGTACCTAATCCCTCAAATAAATCGATTCAAAAACTCCGCCCCGAAAAATAAGTCCACTGCCCGGCTTCCCTCCAGACAAAAAGCCCACCGCCGAAAATTTCCATAAACGTTTTCACTCCTGTGGAATCTCGTTGATTTTTGTCAGAAATAATTGGTCCTGGATAAAAAATCAGCAAAAAAACAGGTTGAGGAGTAGTAACTGACTGAAACTTAGAGTAAAACAGAATGAACAGCTATAACAAAAAATAGAAGGTGAATGGCAAAATAAAGCCATTTCATTACTCGACTATAACAAATCTTTGTTGCATAGGAGTAGGATCCAATATTTCAAGAGGGTCAGAGAACTTCACACTATGAAAAATAATTTTTCCGCTCCCGCTTTTGACTGCAACAAACTTGAAATTGCTGGTTCCTCCTTTTCCCGGTATAGTGGGCTCATCAGGTACATACGTTGACTCTACAAAATAAACACAACTTGGCATCTCTGACAGTAAGCAACTGTATCCGGTTGAAGGATTCGATGGTATTGAAATATCGAATGTCTTTCCAATTTTAGTGTTTATGGGTGGTAATAACTCTACTTCTGGCATTCTTTTATTCCTCCTTTATGTAACTCCCTCACCATTGTTTTAGTAATATTTTGTATTAAAATACTTTACATAATTTATCTAGATAGGTGAGTTATAAGTTAGAATGTTAGTCTAAGTATGTATAACTTCCTAACATGTAATATTATTTAATAATAAGTATTTTACATTTCATTATAATTACTATATGTAGATCTCTTAAAAGTCGTAATTAATATCAATCGCTCAGAATTTTTCTCTATTTGTTCTATGGGCTCATATAGAACCTGTTTTAAGAAGCAGCAAAACCCAAATAGGCCCTGAACAGCAAAAATAGAAATAAACAAATGCTTATTATCGCTATTAACCTGCAGAATTCTCATAAGTGAACTCAAAAAACCTGCCCCAAAAAACAAGTCCACTGCCCGTCTCCCCTCCGGACAAAAAAACCCGCCGCCGGAAACAAAAATCAAATTCTAAAAAACCTGCAAAAATTTATGCATAAATGTAAGAAAAAGCCTGGTTATACAGGCTTATTCAGAATCTTCTTCCAGTCTTGTATTAATCTCCTCGGCTTTCTTAAGGTATTGCGCAGCTTCTTCAGATTTGCCCATTTTTTCAAGTACACTGGAATATTTTTCAAAAATCATGGAGGCACGTCCCAGGTAGTTAAAGTCCTCTGAATCGGTCTCAAGCAGTTTTGCATTGAGACTCATTGCTTTCTCGAGAGCTTCCTTTGTTTTTTCCAGATTCGCCTGGGCTAAGAATGTAATTCCCATCTGGTAATATGTGCCTTCAAGAACCGTTAAATAATTCCGATTTTCGGGGTTTTTTTCGTGCAATTTTTTACGGATTGCAAGGGAACTTTTGAATTCTTCAATCGCCTTCTCATACATCTCGTTCTCTCTTAAGGCGATACCCATCCTTTCAGCGATTTCGGCAAGCAGTTCCTTATCTCCTATTATTTCCGGTTTGACAACCTGAAGTTTTTCATCTGCTTTTTGAGCAAGCTCAAGGTACTCATTGACAATATCACTTTCTTTTCCCTGGTTTTCTTCTCCGAGTTTGAGAGTTGATCCCAGAACATAAAGGCCAGTCATAAACCTACAAAGCTCTTCCGGATCGTCAGAATATTTTTCCACTAATTTTTCAAGAATATCGAGAGACAGCCTGTGATAATGAACTTCTTTTTCAAGATCCCCTTTTTCAGAGTAAAGAAGTGCAAGGCTGGTGTAAGTTGCTGCAAGGTCTTTTCTGTAGTCCCATTCTTCGGGTTTCAGGTCAATCATACGCTGCTGGGCTGCAAGCATTTTGTCGTACATCTCGACTGTTTTTTCATATTCCTTCCGGTCTTTGAACAGTGTTATTAAGTTGTTGAGTACTTCCTTGAGCCCTGAATAATGTATCTCCATTTTCGGTTCCAGCTCAAAATTGTTTTCAAGCACGGGCAGAGCATTCTCAAAATATTTCTGTGCTTTTTCGGGTTTTTCATCAAGATAGAGCTCTCCAATAGTATTTTGTATCTCAGCCTTATATGTCTTAAAGTCCAGGGCATCAGGCTCTTTTTCCAGAAGGCTTTCGTAGATTTCTATTTCTTTTTCGTAGTATTTCCTTGCTTTTTCAGTTTCCCCGTGTTCCGCAAAGAGATTCCCGAGCTCTTGATATATATCGGAAATATCAATCATGGAATCCAGGTCTTCAGGATCTTCTTCATGAAGGTTCTGATAAATCTCCAGTTTGTCTTTGTAGCAGAGTTCTGCAGCATCGAGTTGCCCTATTAATGAAAACCGATCCCCCAACTTATCAAGGTAACTTGCAATTTTTGTGTTATATGCAAATTCTGAAGGATAATTTGTTATAAGGTCCCGGTAAATTTTCCTGGCTTTTGTGTAATTAGCTATTGACTTTTCAAGGTCTTCGCATTCAGAATACGAATCGCCAAAGTCTTCATAAATATTGGCGAGAGATACGGCATATGCATGGTCTTCAGGATCGTTTTTATAACCTTTTTCCATCAGTTCCACAGCTTCTTCGAAATACCGCTCTGTCTTTTCCAGATTGTCCATGCCTGAATACATGCTCCCAAGGTAGCTGTAAGTATAGCTCAGGTAATATTCAGCCATGTCGTTTTCAGGAGCTCTCTCGATCATTTTTCGGTAGATGCTTGCTGCTCTAAGGTAATTGCCTTCGGCTTTCTCCATGTACCCGGAATTCTTGAATAAAACCCCATAACGCTCGATGTCTCCATCAAAACCGTCGAGAAGATCCGTCTCTCCAGGGTCAAGCTCGAAGAGGTTTTCGTAAACATCTATTTTTGTATCGAAAAGCTTCACCGTCTCATCCATCAAATCTCCTGCCTGATAGCATACTCCCAGATTGTCAATAACCTCCAGGAACCTGGAAAGCTGCTCCTTATTTTCAGGGCCTGATTTCATCAGTTCTTCAAATATCTGGACAACTCTCTCGAGCTGTTTTTTCATCGGTTCCAGCAACTCTTTTGCTCTTTCCTCGTCATCAAGCTCGTCAAGTGAATTTCCGATTTCCTCAATCGTATTGCTTATGAATTTTTGATAGTCCTCTTTCTCAGGCTCCTCTGAAAACAGAGGTTTGATAACTCTGAGAGCCTCCTGATAAAATTCCAGAGCTCCTTCAGGATCTCCAGCTTCTCTTATCGTGTACCCCTTCAAAAATAAGGTATGAAAAGAAATTACAGGGTCTTTTTCCTTTTTCATGAGTTTCTCAACATCTTTCAAACTCTCAAGCGCTCTGTTATATTTTCCGTCTTCAATGAACGCGACTGCTTTGCTGAATAAACGATCTGCAGAATCCTGAAGCCTTTTTGATACCATAATTGCAGTTTATTATCCTGATAGATAATTAATACTAACGGAACCCAGTACTGACTGCCCGGCTTGGTCACAAGCCTTTTAAAAAAAGGCTTGACCGAAAAGCCCCTTGAAACGGCATGGTCAAACCGGTCAACGGTTGCGGGTCAACGGTTGTGGCACAACCCTTTTAAAAAAAGGCTTGACCGAAAAGCCCCTTGAAACGGCATGGTCAAACCGGTCAACGGTTGCTGCGGGTCAACGGTTGTGGCACAAGCCTTTTCAAAAAAGGCTTGACCGAAAAGCCCCTTGAAACGGCATGGTCAAACCGGTCAACGGTTGCTGCGGGTCAACGGTTGTGGCACAAACTTATTAAAAAAATGTTTGACCTAAAACGAAATGAGAACATTAAAAATAGGCCTGCGCCTTCCCTCTCCAACAAATCATCTCGAAAGATCCGCCCGATAAAATAAGTTCACCGCCCGGCTCCCCTCCGGAAAAAAACCCGCTGCCGGAAAGAAATCCCCAAAAAATCTTGACTCCGGCAGCAGTTTGAGTGAAGAATCATTTTTCTTCACCCGTATTCGTTATTCACTCTTTTTCAATTTCTTCTACTTCATCCTCTTCTACTTCATCCTCTTCTGCTTCATCCTCTTCTATTTCTTCGGTTTCCTCGGTTTCTTCTGCTTCGCTGGAAGCTTCAAAGTCTTCCAATTCGTCAAACTCATCGAGATCTTCAGCTTCGCCCTCCGGAACCTCGGCTTCCTCTTCGGCTCCAGTTGCTTCTGTGGCTTCCTTGTCTTTGAAGGCTGTGAGTTTCAGGTTCTTTTCGGCGTTTCCGTTTTGAATTCTTGCTACACCTGCGACTTTGTCGCCGAGTTTGAGATTAATGATCCTTACTCCCTGGGTGTTTCTGCCCTGGATCGAGATATCTTTCGCAGGGATGCGGATAATGATACCATCTGCACTGGTGAAGATAAGTTCATCGTCATCGGCTACGGACCGGACTCTTGAGACCGGGCCGTTCCTCTCGTTGGTAATAATTGTTATCACGCCTTTTCCACCGCGGCGGTGCGCAGGGTACTGAGAGTACTCGGTTCTCTTGCCAAAGCCGTTTTCAGTTACGGTCAGGAGGGTCGTGGTTTCACCGACAATATCCAGACTGACAACCTCATCGTCAGGGCCGTCAAGGGTCATACCCCGAACACCTCTTGCAGTTCGGCCCATAGGACGGACATCTTCTTCAGAGAAGCGGATAGCTTTGCCTTTCTTTGAAACCATCAGGACTTCCTTTTTCCCGTCGGTAAGGAGAACTCTTACAAGCTCGTCATCTTCATCAAGGGTGACTGCAATTATGCCTGCTTTCCTCGGGTTCTTGAATTCCGAGAGAGGAGTCTTTTTAATAGTACCTGCCCTTGTTGCCATAAGCAGATAGTGGTTTTTGTCAAACTCCTTGACCGGGATCATGGCATTAATTGTTTCGCCTTCCTGAAGTTCCAGAAGGTTTACTATGGCCTTGCCTCTGGACTGCCGAGAGCCTTCAGGGATCTCATAGACTTTTTCCCAGTAGAGCCTGCCAAGGTTTGTGAAGAAAAGGATATAGTTGTGGGTTGAGGAAATAAAGAGATTTTCCACGAAGTCTTCTTCTTTCATTTCCATGCCGATTATACCCCTGCCTCCGCGACGCTGCATGGTGTAAGTCCTGAGTGGAATGCGCTTTATGTAGCCTCCATTAGTAATCGTGACAACAACATCCTCTTCATGAATCAGATCCTCTTCCCTGACCTCAGAAGCAGCCTGCACGATTTTTGTCCTGCGGGCATCCCCGTATTTTTCCCTGAGTTCAATGAGTTCATTCCTGATTATCTCGTACTTGAGTTCATCGCTTTCAACGATTTTCCTGAGATCGGCTATCAGTTTTGCAAGACCCTCCAGCTCTTCAAGAATCTTCCTGGTCTCAAGCCCTGTCAGGCGCTGCAGGCGCATATCAAGGATAGCTTTCGACTGGATCTCGTCAAGGGCAAAATTTTCCATTAAGCCCTTCTTAGCTTCATCAGCATTTGCTGAGCCCTTTATCAAAGCGACGATTTCATCTATGTTATCCAGGGCAATCTTGAGCCCGTCAAGGACATGAGCTCTCTCCTCGCTCTTCTTGAGGTCATAAAGGGTCCGCTTCTGGATAATTTCCATCCTGTACTTAAGGTAGATCTCAAGAAGCTCCTTCAGGTTCAGCTCTTTTGGCTTTCCGTCAACAAGAGCCAGGTTGATTATCCCAAAGCTTGTCTCCATTTGCGTGTGCTTATAGAGCTGGTTTAAAATAACCTTTGGATTTGTACCCCGAGAAAGCTCGATAACAACTCTGATTCCATCCCTGTCTGACTCGTCCCGGAGATCGGAAATTCCGACAATTATCTTTTCTCTGGCAAGCTGGGCAATATTTTCAATCATTCGGGCTTTATTCACCTGATAGGGAAGCTCTGTTACGATTATCTGTTGCCTGTCCTTCTTTAACTCCTGGATTTCAGCAACTGCCCGGATCTTTACAGGACCCCTTCCGGTCATATACGCAGACTTTATGCCTGCTGTCCCAAGGATATGGGCGCCTGTAGGAAAATCCGGCCCCTTGATCACGGTCATGAGTTCAGGAACCGTCGTCTCCGGATTTTCGATCAGCATAAGAGTGCCATCAATGACCTCTCCTATGTTATGGGGGGCCATGTTTGTTGCCATCCCAACTGCAATGCCTGTGGACCCATTGACAAGAAGGTTTGGAAGTTTTGCAGGGAGAACTTCAGGCTCTTCCATTGACCCGTCATAATTTGGCATGAAGGGAACAGTTTCCTTCTCGATGTCTGCCAGCATCTCCTCTGCTATTCTGTCCATGCGGACTTCGGTATAACGCATGGCAGCAGCCGAGTCCCCATCAATTGACCCGAAGTTTCCCTGCCCGTCAATTAAAGGATAGCGAAGGGAGAAATCCTGAACCATACGCACAATACTGTCATAAACCGCAGTATCTCCGTGCGGGTGGTATTTACCGAGCACATCTCCCACCACACGAGCTGACTTCTTGTAAGCCTTGTCATGCGTAATCCCTGCCTCTTTCATTGCAAAAAGGATTCTACGGTGAACCGGTTTTAAGCCGTCCCTTGCATCGGGAAGTGCCCTTCCGACGATCACACTCATCGCATAACTGATGTATGAGCGTTTCATCTCATCGGTGATGAGGACAGATGTGATCCCTTCCCTTTCAGGTTCTTCGTCTTCAGGTTCGTCTTCAGGCTCGTCCGATTCGGGATTGGACAATGTTCTTTTGGGATTCTCACTCAGCTTTTCTTCAGATCCCGAGCCGAATATAATCTCTTCTTCTTTTTCTTCTTCTGTCTCGTTTTCTAATTCTGGCTCTTCACCTGGCTCATCAGGGACAAGAGTAGCTTGATAAGACTTTTTCATTTCAGTTTCAGATTTGTTTTCTTCCTGGTCTTTTACCATTTTTAGCCACCTCAGATGTCCAGATCCACGACCTCTTTAGCATGCGTTTGTATGAAGTTCCGACGTGGCTCCACTTCATCTCCCATAAGAACCCGGAAGATCTCGTCAGCCCGGATAGCATCGTCCAGGGTCACCTGTAAAAGAGTCCGCCTCGCAGGGTTCATCGTCGTTTCCCATAGCTGTTCAGGGTTCATTTCTCCAAGACCTTTATAGCGCTGGATAGCGAGCCCTTTTTCCCCGAGTTCGTTCTTCTTTACTTCGAGTTCCCTGTCAGAATGTATGTAGTACTCAGCTTTTCCTTTCTTTATGCGGTAGAGAGGAGGCTGGGCAATGTATACGTATCCCTCGTCAATCAGAGGCCTCATATAGCGGAAGAACAGCGTGAGAAGAAGAGTCCTGATGTGTTCTCCATCCACATCGGCATCAGTCATGATAATGACCTTATGGTAGCGGGCACTTTCCAGGGTGAAGTCCTCGCTGACCCCTGTTCCAATGGCAGTGATTAGGGAAATGATCTCCTCGTTTTTCAGGATCTTTGCAAGTCTGGATTTTTCCACATTCAGGATCTTGCCTCTGAGAGGTAAAATAGCCTGAAAACTCCTGTCTCTACCCTGTTTTGCCGAACCACCTGCCGAATTACCTTCCACAATGTAAATCTCGCAGGCTGCAGGATTCTTTTCCGAGCAGTCCGCAAGTTTTCCGGGAAGAGTGCTTACTTCGAGAGCATTTTTTCTTCTGGTCAGTTCTCTTGCTTTTTTTGCAGCTTCTCTGGCTTTCTGGGCAAGGAGGGCTTTTTCAAGAATAACGTTTGCAACCTTGGGATTTTCCTCAAAGTATTCCGCAAGCCCATCAGTTACAAGGGAGTCCACGATTCCTTTGACATCACTATTTCCAAGCTTTGTCTTGGTCTGCCCTTCAAACTGGGGTTCCATGAGTTTAACACTGATGATTGCGGTCAGTCCTTCCCTTACATCATCGCCTGTGAGCTTTATGTCTTCTTTGGAAAGCTTGTTAGCTTTAATGTAGTCATTTGCGACCCTTGTCAGTGCGGTCTTGAAACCGATAATGTGAGTTCCGCCTTCGTGGGTATTTATGTTGTTTGCGAAAGAGTACACGTTTTCTGTATAGCTGCTTGTGTACTGCATTGCAATTTCTACTGCCATGTCGTCCCTTTGCCGCTCAAAATAAATCGGGTCGTGAAGAGTCTGTTTTTTATTGTTCAGATACTTCACGAACTCCACTATCCCCCCTTCGTAGGTGAAAGTCTCAGCCTTCTCTTCTGGGGTTCTTGAGTCCTTGAGGCTGATAATAAGGCCCCGGTTCAGGAAAGCTAGTTCTCTTAACCGGTTTGAAAGGATCTCGTAATCGAAATCCAGTGTCTCAAAAATTTTTGCATCGGGCTTAAAAGTAGTTTTTGTGCCTGCAGTTTCTGAAGTTCCAATTTCCCGGACATCAGCCTCAGGTTTTCCACGGGCATAGCGCTGGAAATACTTCTTGCCTTCCCTTGACACCTCAACTTCCAGCCATTCTGAAAGTCCATTTACAACAGAAACCCCTACTCCATGCAGTCCCCCTGAAACCTTGTAGGTATTCTTATCGAACTTCCCTCCTGCATGCAGGACAGTCATTACAACCTCAAGGGCTGATTTTTTGTGAAATGGGTGGAGGTCGATGGGGATACCTCTCCCATTATCCAGGACTGTCACACTCCCGTCCGGGTTGATTGTAACATTTACCCTGGTACAGAAGCCTGCAAGGGCTTCATCAATACTGTTGTCTACTACTTCATAGACTAGGTGGTGGAGCCCGCGACTATCCGTGCTCCCTATATACATGCTGGGACGCTTCCGGACAGCCTCCAGGCCTTCAAGCACCTGGATGTGCGAAGCATCGTAAACCTGTTTATCACTCATCTTAGTTTATTCTCCATAAAAATCTAGTATAGTTATCTGAATCCTGTAACATTCTTACCTTTTTTTAAAATTCGCGGGAAAACTTTTATCAAAATAGATATTAGAATTCGTACCAATCCTGTAAGCCTCTCAGTTTATATTAACCGAGTTTTATATTTCATTTTTATCTTTTTTACCACGAACCAGATTCAATATGCGCTCATACATTTTAAGCCTTTAGATTCCCTGAAAATTACACAAGATTTTTCAGTATCAATCCTCTCAAAACAGGTAATTTTTAGCATAATTTTACGCCCAAATATACACTTTTCAGACTAACTTTTTAATACGTCTTTAGTTTAAATTAATATTTGCTGTTTCGCTCGCAAAAATTCGTGTCTCACAAGGAATCAGAACAGGAGTCGCGGCATTTATACTATTTATCAGCAGATTTTTACATATACAGTTCCAGGATATCTTTCAAAACTCAAAAAGCAATTCCCGAATAAAATAGCAGTTCGGAATGCTTTATAGTTATCATGATGTACTGCCTGGATGTCCTGATGTATCATCCCCGACCGGGTTTGCTTGCAGTTTTAAAAACAATGTCTTTTCACGTTAATTTATAATGTTTCTATATAAACTTAACCAGCAAGCATTTGGCCACAACCGTTGACCCGCAACCGTTGACCCGCAACCGTTGCGCCGGTTGATCACGCCGTTTCAAGGGGCTTTTCGGTCAAGCCTTTTTTCAAAAGGGTTGTGCCACAACCGTTGCGCCGGTTGATCACGCCGTCATGACGTTTTAGATTTAGCAGCGTTTTTCGCTCAAATCTTTTTTGAAAAGGCTTGTGATCACGTCGATAGGGTTTGGAGATAGTTTCCTCAAACTCAAACGTTTCTCAGGTTTTCGATCAAACCTTTTTTCAAAAGGGCTGTAACCACGCACGCCGCATGACCCAAAACGAAATCCGGGTAAATCAGATGTCCCGAGCTCGTTGAGAATGTAGCCTTCCTTATCCCCTAATTTAGCCCTCTTGAGCGAAGCGTAGCGTAGCGAAAAGGAAACCGTCCTCCCGAGACGGGACTCGGGTAGCGAAAAGGAAACCGTCCTTCCGAGACGGGACTCGGGTAGCGAAAAGGAAACCGTCCTCCCGAGACGGGACTCGGGTAGCGAAAAGGAAACCGTCCTTCCGAGACGGGACTCGGGTAGCGAAAAGGAAACCGTCCTTCCGAGACGGGACTCGGGTAGCGAAAAGGAAACCGTCCTTCCGAGACGGGACTCGGGTGACGGAACTCGGGAAACGCAATTTGGGAGCGGCACTTCAGGTGTTTTTCTTTTAGATCATTCCCATGTCTTTCAGCCGATTCGGAAGATAAACCTCGGTTACGAAATCAAGGCCTTTGCCTGCAAAAGCCTGCTGTTCGGCCTTTTTCCCTATATCGAGCTGGAGCTGGATTTGTTCTTTCCAGTAGTCGGATTCGAAACGCGGGTCGGAAAGTTCGCTCCGAAGTGCATTTATGTCCTGTTCGGTAAGCTTGTCGGTTGAGAGTTCGTATTCGACTATGTCTGAGGGCTGGAGGCCAAGGAACTTGGCTGCGGGGGTTGCCATAAATTCCGAGAGATGAGCACTTTTTATAGCCCCGTAGGCAACCGAGGCATAGATCCTGTAGGACCATGGGTCGCCGTCTGTAAAAACAGCTACAGGGATACCTAATTCCTCGTTCATGCGCTTGATAATCCTGCGGGTTGAACGGGCAGGCTGGCCTTTGAGGTGGACAAGGATTGCATTGTAGGCTTCATCAAATCCGTTTTCCATCAAACGTGCGTACATACCACCGGTTTCTATGGCAATAATCATGCTTGCATCATGGGCTTTGAATTCAATGTTTTCCACATTGAATGGGATCTGGTACCCTCCTTCACCCACGTCCTTCTGGCAGTGAATATTCCGTTCTCCGCGATTTGTTTGCTCTGTAATTTCAATAGGCCCGAACATGGTAGCTCCGTCTTCTTCAGGGCGCATATGGAAATACTCTCTCTGAAGGTTTGTGAGGAGTTCAAGGTCTTCGATCAGGCGGTCGCTCTCAGCCTGTTCTTTGAATTTCGCAGCTTCCCAGCCTTCCGAGATATAGTAAAGTTCTCGAAGCGTTGAACCGCGGTTCTGGGCAAGGTGCTCGTTTATAAGGAACTCGGTGGCGTAAGTAGTTTTCAGGAGCTGGAATGCCCCTTTTACGGTTTTTGCACTCCTCTCGCTTTCCCGGTCTCCATAGACCCAGACATCGCTCTCGTCGGAATATTCTATATTTGACTTTGTCCGGCTTGGAAGACTAATGCTTGGGACAATCTCACTTTCGAACTGGTTGTAAATCTTCTCTGCAAGCCCAAACAGCTTTTCCCTTGCCAGGATATCTCTCTGAGCTTTTTTATTACTTATTTCTCTGGCCATTTTATGCCCCCTTAAAGGCTTTTGCCCCGGTTACAAGCTCTTCTTCAAGCCCTTCCACAACAAGGTCCGGAAATTTTCCGAGTTCTTTATCAGTTGCAGATTCTATCCTGTAGCTGAGCACCTTTGAAGACCCAGCTGCTGCGGAGATATCCCATACATAATCGTAATCATTGCCCAGAGTCACAACCTTTGGTTCGGGCTTTGCTCCGAGGATCGTCCAGGGCAGCATCTCATGAACCCTAAAAGCATATGCAGAGGTTCCAAAATTCATAACCTTTATTATGATATCCGCAGTTCCATCCTCGTATCTCTTCACTTTTCTGTGTACAAGCAGGTTTCCCATAATCTTTGCAACAACAGGATTAATGTCAGGGACATCTTTTTCCAGGATATTAGCAACCTTTACAGCCATCTTAGGGAGTACCTTTGTAATGATAATCTCTTTTTCCCGGCGCTTCTTGAGGTTGCTCTGCTTGCTCAGGTAGTGCTTGAGCTTTCTTGCAACGTCTTTGATCGCGAGGTCGATCTCGTCCTTGATTACAGGAATGTCAGCAATAGCATCTTTTGATTCTGAAGTGAAAGGCACGTTAATGGAAGCAACATGGATCAGGAGGATAGCCGGGCCTACAGGAACTCCTCCTCCGGGCTGGTTTAAGCCATACTGTTTCCATTTAATGTCTTCTACGGCATGTGTGGTCACACAGCCTCCCTGCTGGTAAAGCAAAGGCACACGGTTAGCAAAACGCATTATACTGATCTTTTCTTCTTTTGGAAGTTTTCCTCCGTAAGCGAGCCCTACTTCCACCACAAAAGGATTTCCTGAATATACTGCTGGTTTTCGGGTGCTTGTGGCAATGAAATCCACATTCGTTTCTTTTTCAAGCCCCCTGTAAATCAGCTCTTCCCCTATTGGGGAAAGGCAGTCTGTAGGAGGAGCCATGATCTTTACCTTCTCAAAAGCCTCAATTAGCTTTCTTGCCTCATGGCGGCCAAGGGCATGAGGGTCGATTTCAGGGTCAAGCCCTGAAGCTTTGCAGATTTCCTCGGCAGTTAACAGCCCAATTTTGCAAAAAGAGTATCGAAGGAACGGGGCAAGTTTCTGGCGCTCAGTGTAATGGAGCATCTTCATTAGAGTGCCAAGTTCTATACCTTCAGGATGGGGCAGGATTTCTTCAGCTGGCTTGGGCATCTTATCCGTAGCTCTTTCAAAAACCTCCTCATTGCCGTCAGGATCTATAAGGGTAATTCTTGCATGGGGATTCACAATTGCAGTCGCTTTGAGGTACTCGTAAATGGACTGCCTTCTTCCTTTTACATAGGCAGCCTTCATTTCCAGCTCGATCTGAGTCCCGTGCGGGCGGAACCAGTCTTTTATCTCGTCTTTCAGGATATCGGGCTCATTCGTGCTGGTATTGATCATAAGTTCGTAATAATGTGCAGGGTTACCGGAGCCGGTTTTGGAGAGGATTTTCGTCTGCCTGCCCGCAGTCATCTGAGAATAGAGCACGGCTGCGGAAATCCCTATTCCCTGCTGTCCCCTGCTTTGCTTGAGAGCATGGAACCTGGAACCATAGAGAAGCTTTGCAAAAACTTTGGGAATTTGCTCTTTTACAATTCCTGGCCCGTTATCTTCTATAATAACAGTTACGTAGTCCTGTCCGGTTCTTTCAATCTGGACAAGAATATCAGGCAGAATTCCTGCTTCTTCGCAGGCGTCCAGGGCATTGTCAACAGCTTCTTTTACAGTTGTTATGAGGCTTCGAGGAGCCGAGTCAAAACCGAGAATCTGCCTGTTTTTTTCAAAAAATTCTGCAACACTTATTGACTTTTGATTTTTGGCAAGTTCTTCTGCAATGGTGAATTCCATGAAAATTTACCTCAGGTTGAAAAATCAATGTAACTTTATATCGCTTTAAATATTTGTTACAAATATCTAAAGCAGGAATTTTTGCTTTAAAAGTAATTCCATCGTTATTTTTACTTTTTTACCATTTTGCTATTCTAATGCTTTGCGATTTTAGCGTTTTGCTGTTATCTAGTGCTAACTGATTTAGTGTCCTTTGTTCTGGTCTTTTATTCTTAGCGCTTCAATGTTTAGCGTTTTAATGTTTAGCGCTTTAATGTTTTAGCGCTTCACTACTTTCTGACAACAGCATGACTTTTGTGTATTTTATGTATTTTGCTTCCTTACGTCGTAGATTTTAATAATCTCATATTTTTTAAAGTATCTTTTAAAATATAGGGAAATAGTTTCACAACATAAAAAATACTTTTCTAGCACAGGAAAACAGTTTCACAATATAAAAACTAACTTTATAAATCTAACACAAATCTGTTTATTAAAATATTTTTCTGCATCACTAATTGTTTCAAGCAGGGGCATCATTCAGAAAAATAGATAAAAGAGTAACTTTCAGTAGTTTCGGTCTCAATAAATGGTTAAGGTAGAAAGCTATTGCCTGCTAAAAATATGTTGCTTCCGTTTTGTCGTTCCTTCTGTTTTATTCTGACAGGATGCGCTAATTTTTAAGCCGGAGAATTAAAGTTCTGCTCCGACAATTGTCTTGGTGGTTATTACGGTTTCGCTTTCCCTGATTCTATCTACCACGTCGTTCAGGAGAGTCAGGTCTTCAACTTCTATTATTATTACAAAATCATATTCCCCAAAGACGTGATAAACGTCTTTAATCCCTTCTATGTTTTTCAGTTCCCTGTATGCCGCCTTTTCATAACCCGGCAATACATTTATCATTGATATACCGTATATGGCAACACATCCTCTAAACTTTGACAACTATATTATTACTGTTGAAATGTGGGTTTGAACATAAATAATTAATTTCAATTGTTTTACTAGTAAGACCGAAGTTTGTCTGGATGAAATGGCAAAGTCAGATACTAAAAGAAGAAATTATTCTCATGATTTAAATGCTTATTGTGTGTTTCTGTAATAACCTTTCAATTGACTATTACTCATTTCTTTGACATTTATACATCCAAATTTATTTACAACCATAAAATGTGAGTATTTACCACGTTCACCTAGTTTTATCATGTACTGAACTTATTCAATCTGTATATTTGATTATTTCGACTCATCCTTCGTGTATAAATGACAATGTTTATTTTAGTTTACAAGGATAGGACAAGTTAACATTTGAGCTAAAGGCAGGAAGTATGAAACTAAAGGAAGCGTATGAGATATACAAAAAATTTAAGGTTCCTTCCTTGTCGAAAATTCGTGATGTTGCAAGCGAGAATTCAAAAACAAGTCTAGTTATTATTATTTTTCTTGTTATGTTTTTGCTTTTGGCACTTCAGTATATTCCTCATTATCAAGTAGCTCAATTTAATATCACAAATCAGAAAGACTTAGCCGATGCTGAAAACAGTTATCGTGCAACCTTGGCTCAGATATTTGGTGGCGTTGCTATTGCTATTGGTATTTATTATACTTGGCGTAGAATCACGATAGCTGAGGAAGATCTGAAATCTACAAAGGAAGGACAGATTACTGAACGTTTTACAAGGGCTATTGATCAATTAGGAGCAGTAGATAAAGATGGGAATCCAGCTATAGAGATTCGGTTAGGTGCAATTTACGCTCTTGAGAGAATTGCAGATGAATCTGATCAAGACTATTGGGCAATTATAGAAATTCTAACAGCTTATGTTAGGAAAAACTCACCATATGAAAAAATTAAAGGTAAAGAGATTGATTATAATCCCTTTCATAATGTCATAAACAAAAAAGAAGAATCGATAGTAGAAAAGAAACCTTTTGATATTCAAGCGATTCTTACTGTCATTGGAAGAAGAAAGTACTCACCTTATTCTGGTGAGACTGAGTATTTGGATCTGAGTAAAACTAATCTAAGTGGATATAATCTTACAGGGGCTAACCTTAAACAAGCTGACCTTCAAGAAGCTAATCTTCAAGAAATTAATCTTTGTTATGCTAACCTTAAAGGAGCTTACCTTAACTACGCTAACATTCAAGGGGCTAGCCTACATTTTGTTAATCTGAGTGGCGCTTTTCTCAAAAGAGTAAAACTTCAATGGGCTGACTTTTGGCTCGCTGATCTAGAAAACGCCAATCTTCAAGAAGCTGATCTTAAAAACGCTTTCCTCCATGAGGTTAATTTCGAAAATGCTAACTTAGGAAATGATACTGATTATAATCCTAAATTATGGGGATTAGATTTGGCTCATGGAGCCAATCTTGAAGATGCTCATCTTAGTAAGGCTAATCTTAAAAAATCAAATCTAAAATGGGCTAATCTCAAAGGAGCAGTCTTTAGCGATGCAAACTTTGAAGGGGCTAACCTTGATCAGGCTAATCTGGAAAATACTAAATTTGAAAGGGCTAACCTTAGAGGAGCCAAGAACCTAACAGTTGAACAGCTCTCTAAGGTGAAAACTCTTTACAAGGCACAATTAGATGAAGGGCTAGAAGAAGAATTAAGAGCGAAAGGCTTTGGTCACCTTTTGGATGATAAACCATGAATTCATCCAGACATCAATTAGTGAAAATTCGGAAAAAAGAAGAGATCTTGGTAGATCTCCAAATTATCGTTTCCCATACCGTTTCTGATATGCAAGTATGGCTAAGATAATTTCAATGTGCTTAAAAATCGTTAGTGTTAAAGCGATGTCGCTTAGCGTAATGTTTTGTATTTGTATGCTAAAGAGAATGTTTATTAATGTCATGTTCTCTGTTTAGATTCAACTTACTCTAAGAATCATCCAAAACAGACACTTTTTACTTTCCCCATAACTATATAAAGTAATGGAGATAAGTATTTGTAGTACTATAGTTATACTATAGTATAGTGTAACATAACATATTATGTTATAACATAATATGCAACTACATTTTAAAGTTCTGTTTTGTCTTGTAGAGACCTTGTCATACGGACGAGGTATGCAAGGTCTCTAGCGATAATCATACTTAAGTTAATTTTTGTACTTAGTCACACATTACTATTATTATTTATGCAGTATATAAACTCTTGTATAAAAAGAGAAACAGTGTCATAAACTGTTATAAATATATGTCTCTGTGAAATGGAAACTAGTGATATAATTCATAAACATAAATAATTTATGAGTTATATCCAGCAAAATATACTTTGAATACAGTAATTTTTCCAAAGCGTGTATATAATATCAAGACTTACGACTATTTATAGCGGCGACAGGTTTGATTCTTAACGACCTTGCTGGCCTATAAAGATTAAACTATGTTTATTAAATGGATATGAAGATGAACGAGTACATTGCACATCGATCATTACTCTACAAACAACTATCTCCATAGGTTAACTTTTGTTTAATCCAAAAGTATCAGTTGGTTGGCATAAGGCATTACAGTTCAGTGAGTTTAATAAATAAATATTTTTGTACAGACTTTTTTCAGAGTTAGCGATTGTTTTAATATTATTAGTGTATAATACAAGCGCATGCCCTCAGAGTCTCACAGGGACGAAGATATTTTCGAGTCCCAGTATATTGATAAATATCTGAGCGAGTACGCTAGTGTTTCGTCAATAGTACGTGAGGCGTTGCCTTTTGAACTTATTGCTACTGTTGGGGGAGTAGTTGCAGGAATTATACTTTCGGGAATGACAGATGAACTTGGAATGATCCCGGGACTGCTTGTGATTTATCCCGGGGTTCTCGGGCTCAGGGGAAATATTTCCTCGACCCTTGGTTCAAGGCTTGGCAGTGCAATTCACCTGGGGCTGATTACAGATCTCGACAGGCATAATCCCGAGCTCATGAATAATATCTCCGGTTCCCTGATCCTGAGTGTTATTACCGCTTTTATTCTCGGAATCCTCGGGCACTTTGCAACCCTTGCTCTGGGTTTTGAAAGTGTCGGTGTCTTTAAACTTACCCTTATCTGCGTGATTTCAGCTTTTACTTCCGGGCTAATTCTCTCTTTTGTTGCAACTCTGCTTGCCATAGGAATGTTCAGATTTGGTTTTGATCCTGATAATGTTGTTACGCCTTCGATTGCAACTATCGGGGATATTGTTTCTATGCTCATGCTTTTCCTCTCGGCAAAACTGGTGGTGATGTTTTGAGGAAAACAGGACGTCAGACTCCTTACTACACAATAAACGGTATCATTCAGCGTGGGTTACCAGTACTTATAGTTACATGTGTGATGGGAATTGTTGTAGGGCAGATCCTGAACTCAAGAGAAAAAAGCCTTATATCTATGCCAGCGATACTGATTCTTATTCCTTCCCTTATCAAGATCGGAGGAGATACCGGCAGCATGCTTGGAGCCAGGCTTTCTTCGGCTTTCCATATGGGGCTTGGAGACAATATCAGGAGTAATCCGGTTGTACACAATAGCGTTATTGCAGCTGCAATCGTAGGATTTGTTTCTTCAATTTCTGTCAGCATACTGGTTTTTATGGCAAGCAGTTTCCTGGGGTTCGGGATGCCTTATCTCACCCTTCTGAAAATCAGCCTCATTGCCGTTATCATAGAACTTGCCGTCGTGTATTCTGCAACTGTCGCCATAGCTTTTATTTCCCACAGATTCGGGATAGATCCTGATGATACGGTCATTCCTTTCATTGCAAGCCTTGGAGACCTCGTTGGGGTTACGGGGATTTTTGTAGCCCTTTACTTGTTAAATATTTTATAAAAACATTTTAACATACTAATTAAATGTTAGTTCTAATATAATTAGTTCTTTATATTTTAACCAGGTTCTTAAAACCTGAATAATCAAAAATTAATAATTAATAATTACTATTAAGTATATACTCATATACACCAGCATAAGGTAGAGTTGATCTAGAGACCATGTTCCCTAAAGAATTCAGATACAGTCCAAAGAACCTCAAGGATCTTTTGACTGAGATGAAGGATACTTCCGAACTCATGGTAGACCTTGCATACTCTGCAATGATTTACGATGATGAGGACGTTGCAGAAGAGGTACTCAATCTTGAAGATAAGATGGATACCCTCGATTATCACATTAAGATGGCCGCGATGTTAAGCACACGCAGGGTTGATGAGGCCGAAGGCCTCCTGGGAGTTTTACAGGTTGCTGCGTGTTCGGAAAATATCGCTAATGCCGCAGGCGATATTGCCAAGATAGTTCTCATGAACATGGGAATTCCGATGGAACTGAAAGTCGCTCTCCGGGACGCGGAAGAGACCATAGTCAGGGCAACAGTCGCTGCAGAATCTTCAATGGTAGGACGTACGCTTGGTGACCTCGAACTTGATATCGAGACAGGTATGTGGATTATTGCTATCAGGAGAAATGAGGACTGGATTTATGACCCTGACAAGGAAACTCGCCTTCGGCAGGGAGATGTTTTGATTGCCAGAGGTCATGATGAAGGAGTCACGCTATTTTTCGAGATGGCCACAACAAAGAAATTCGTACCAAAGGAGATCGAGCACAATAAACTTTTAAAAGATCTTGAGCATGCCGTGGATATTATTGTGGATATGAAGAATATGTCCGAACTCTCGGTAGGACTTGCATACTCTGCTATTCTTTTTGACAACGAAGATATAGCGTATGAGGTTAGTGCCCTGGAGTCCGAAATGGATTCTATGAAATACGAACTTCAGCACTGGGTGCTTGAAACCGCAAAGCATTTTGAGGATGTGAATATGCTCAGGGGAATCCTCCACCTTGCAAGTGCCTCTGAAGCCATTTCCGATGCTGCCTACGGAATTGCGGATACCGTGCTCAGGGACATAGAACTCCACCCCATTATCACCCTCGCAGTCAGGAATTCCGAAGAGGTTATAACCAGGCTCCAGGTCGAGAAATGCTCTCCTATAGTCGGGAAGACTTTTTCTGAATTGAAGCTTGAGACAGAAACCGGGCTGCATGTAATGGCAATCAAAAGGGCTGACCGCTGGGTCTACGCCCCGAAAGGCAATACGGTTGTTCAGGCAGGAGATACGCTTATTGCACGCGGGTCAAGGATTGGAGAAGGGGCGCTTATAGAGATGTGTGAGTGTAAACTGAACCAGTAATCCCTTTACCTGGCAATTTTCAGATTTTCCTGCTGTTGGCGCAGGCTCATTCATAGGAAGTATAACCTAGAATGAAAGTTTCTGAATAGTTTTACAAATTTTTTATTTTATTATTTTTGATTTGTAACTTTTGTGGAAGCTTACGAGCTTCCTGTTTTTTATATATCTAGTTATCTTTATATTTCTAGTTATAGTTATATTTCTAGTTATATTATTATATGCGGGAGTTTTGAGTATGGTAATTGTTGGGCTTTCAAGAAACAAAGACACCCTGGAATCCGTAAGAGTGGCAGTGGAGCTTGCAGGAGGGCTTGGAATTAAAGAAGGGTCTACTGTACTTATCAGGCCGAATGCAAATACTGCAGATCCGCCTCCTGGCTCGACAAATGCTGATATCCTGAAAGGAGCTATACGGGAAGTAAGAAAGTGCAATCCCGAAAAAATTATCGTTGCTGAGAAATCAATGACCACGCTGGATACCGAAATGGTGCTACGGAAGCTTGGGCTCTGGCAAGCTGCGGAGGCAGAAGGAGCAGAAGAAATCCTTACCTTTGATCACGTGAAACGCTATCATATGAAGCCTGATGGTGCTTCCTCCTGGCCGGTAGGATTTTATGTTCCTAAATTTCTTGATTTGGTAGATTATGTGATTGCTCTTCCTGTAATCAAGACTCACTGGACTGCAACCTTTACTATGGGCTTGAAATCACAGATAAGCATAACTGCAGACCCGGACAGGAGGCAGCTTCCTCATGGCAGGCACAGGGATGTCCTTTTCGGAAATATGATTGCCGAATCAAATCTTGTTTATAAGCCGGATTTTTATATTTCGGACGCTACAAAGTGCTTTGTGACCGGAGGCCCGGATATTGGAACTCTCAGAGAGCCTGGTATTGTACTGGCAAGCTCGGATGTGGTCGCAAATGATGCTGTGGGTCTTGCTCTCCTGAAAACTCTTGGTACGGTTCCGAAAATCCAGGAGCATTCAGTCTGGGCTCAGCCCCAGATCAAAAGGGCGGTAGAACTTGGGCTAGGAGTACGCGGCAGGGAAGAAATAACTGTAAAGAGCTCAGAAGTTGAGGAAATTGAAGAAATTCTTTCCAATCTTACTTGATTGAGGCCTGGAAATGTTCAGTGGAGATAGCACAGGGCAGGAAAAATCAGTCATTTATGCCTCCCGGTATGCTTCAATAAATCGAATAATCGAATTTCCTGCCGCTTGAATTTAAAAAATTAAATCTACGAGTTTAGCGGATTTAACAGCCTTATAATTAACGGCCTTATAGTAATTTTGAAGTAATTCTAAAGTAATTTTATTTTGTCCGGATTCCGATTTCCCTTTTTTGCCTCTGATTTATCCTGACTGTACAAATATGCTCACATGTCACCATAATTTATTTATTTCCTACGTTCCCATAGATTATAGGGGAATTTTTATGAAATGCGAAAGCTGTGGAGCAGAGAGTGAAGGAAGATACTGCAAGAAATGTGGTGAAATACTGGATGAAGTTGTAAGACGGGTAGGAGAAGCACGCTGGGCTGCAATGGACGATTGCTCATATATATATCCGCTTGTCCAGCGCGTAGCTAAAGGAGAACTTACAGTCCACGATATTATTCAATCTCTTGATGTGGAAGACTGAACCTGCTTTTCTCTCAGGGCATCAGTCCGCAGGTCCGGGGGCTGCAGGGCTTTTCTTCTGAGATTTAATATAAGGCTTTACGACGAGGTTAGCGGAGGAGCCGGCTTCGTACCTGCCGGATTTCTTGCTTGAAATTTGAGCACTGAAGGAGGATACACTTCAAACCAGGTCTCTAACTGTACTGCAGGAACCAGTCTTTTGAGATAAATTATAGCCCAGCCTTAGCTTTAAGCCTTAAAGTTATATCTATTTAGCTTTAATATTTCAGTGTTGAGCAGTTTTCCTGCTGTCAGGAGCTGGTGCCATCTATGAACAGAAAGACCGGTGCAGTTGTTCTGATATTCTTGTTTGCAGCAATGGTTTTCATTTCGGGATGTGTCCAAAATGAGAAAGCCCAGGCACCTGTAAATAAGGAGTCTCCCGAAACCGGTAAAGGGGATGAAAGCATGAACATTCAAAGTATAAAGGTTTCTAGCAGCGCATTTACATCTAACGGTAGTATCCCAGGAAAGTACACCTGTGATGGGCAAAATATAAATCCGCCTCTGGAATTCGAAGGCATTCCTGAAAAGGCTGAGAGTTTAGTACTCATAGTAGACGATCCTGATGCTCCCACTAAGACATTCACACACTGGATTGTCTGGAACATAGAGCCTGTGGCAAAAATAGAAGAAGACAGTATACCTGGGGTTGAGGGTTTAAACGATTTCAAAAAGATCGGATACGGAGGACCATGTCCACCCTCAGGCACTCACAGGTATTTCTTCCGGGTCTATGCTCTGGACAAGAATCTGGATCTTAAAGCAGGAGCAGGAAGAAAAGACCTTGAAAATGAAATGATAGGACATATTATTGCTGAAGGGGAGTTGATGGGAAAATACAGAAAAAAATGATTTTCTCATGGGGGGAAAAGAGTGGAAGAAAATCAAAAAGCTGAATTGAATCCTGATTATTTCGAAAATCCTGGAAGCGGCCTGGAAAAAGCAACCTTTGCTGCAGGTTGCTTCTGGGGCATTGAAGAGGCTTTCCGACAGGTTAAAGGTGTAGTTGCAACTGCGGTTGGCTTCAGCGGCGGGCATTTTGAACGACCTACTTATGAACAGGTCTGCTCCCTTGATACCGGGCATGCTGAAGCAGTTCGAGTGATTTTCGACCCGAAAGTAGTGTCTTATGACACTTTACTTGACGTCTTCTGGAAAATCCATGATCCTACTACAAAAGACAGGCAGGGCCCTGATGTCGGAAAACAATACCGATCAGTTATCTTTTACCATGACGAGAAGCAAAAAACTGCGGCGTTAGCTTCAAAAGAAAAGCTCGAAAAATCAGGGGTTTTCAAAAACTCCATAGTTACCGAGATTGTGCCGGTTTCGGAATTCTATATGGCCGAAGAGTATCATCAACAGTATTTTGAAAAGAAAGGCTTTCTGCAAAATGTGCTTCGAGGTTTGAAAAAATAATTCCCAAAAAGAAAAGTACTGTTTAATAATTTAATTTGAAAAAAATAATCTTTAAAATTCACATTTCGACCCCCTCTCAAAAATAAGGTAATTTTTTCAACAACTGTATAAACTTATTGGATTCTATTTGGGCACATGCTCAATAAAATCAATGATGTTGACTTGAATCCCAAAATGTTCAAAAAAATCCAGTTTAAATTTAGAAAAATAAATAAAAATTTAGTCATGTATAACGATATATAGAAAATATTAAGTTATTAATGTGAAACTGAGAGCAAAATTAGCATCAAACTGTATGAATAAAAAAATTAAGTTGTATTTTTTGGGAGGGGGTCGAAATGTGAATGTATTGAAAAAAGGGGAAGAAATAATATTATTGTCATAACAGATAAGGGAAAGTATGCTGCATGCCTGATAGGTCATGATTGAGTACTTAATGGCAGGATATGCCATTAGATGGATGGATTTTATAGAAAATAGGACTTACGCACTTGAGATACAAAATCAAACACAATAGACATTACGATCAAATGCATGTTTTAGAGAGTTGAAGGTTTAAAGCATACTGATTTTTCAGTTCAACCGCGTAAGTCCTAGAAAAGTCAGATTTACAGGCAATTGGATTTACAGGCAGTTGGATTTACAGGCAGTTGGATTTACAGGCAATTAGATAGCCCTTAAAGAACTCCTATCTTGCATTTCCTTTTTAATCTACTCGAAATTTATCCTGATTTTTATTACTCTTAGTTTACTACCTTCAAATATCTAAGTTCTGAAATGGCTCCTTTCTTAAATGACATCGATCTGAAGTGTTTGTTTTTGAGACTATAAGTTCTGAGATATCCAGGTTTTAAATTTCGGCCTGTCAACTTTTACTATATAGATATGGTTTAGTGTCTAAAGATCTTCTGACTATATAGTATATTAGGACAATCTCTATATAGTTGATGTGCAAATATAGTAGTTGGGGAGAAGAGAAATCGAACCGAAATGAAGAGAAAACTAAAAACAATAAAAAGAGGTGATAAAAAATGGAAAGACTAAGGAATTTGATCCTCGAAAACGTAGCAATATTCAATAAGGCGTTTCCGAACAGATTCTGCCATAGTCCGGATGTCATCTCCGCAATCTCACACGACTATAAGTTCACTTACGGACAGGTTGAAAACGAGATCGAGAAGATGGTTCATGAAGGGGTTCTTGATGCAGAACTCTCGGACTGGTATGGAATAAAGCTCGTATAAGGAGATTGCTACCTTTCGAGTAGAAATTAAAGAAATAGAAATCACAAAACACTGCACGACGACAAAAAGGACTAACTGAGAAATAATAAATTGGACTGAGTATCTAAGAACTTAACTGGATATTTGGCCGCTTAGTTAAGTATTTGCACACCAAGTCAGGTGTCCAAATCGGATAAAGAAATAACATACAGCGAAAACTTCCCTACAGATATAAATTCATTTGAAGTTTCGCAGATAGCTAGATTCTTTTTCCCAAAAACCTTTTTTAATCTTAGATAATCTTAAGAAACGGATATTTTGAATAACTGCTTTTTCATAATAAGTTCTCCCAAAAGGACTGTGTAGGATTCGCTTCCCTAATAAAAAGTGAATGCGTCAATGAAATTGACGTGCATGGCTACTTCGCCAATAATTCAATAGATGAAGTGTTCTGTTTTATCGTTCACACATGCAAAGAACTACTATTGATCTTCTACCATGTGAGGCCTAATATCAGGGTTTCTATTAAGAAAACGATATTCATTTGGGTATTTCTCTTCTAGTGACCTACAAAGCTCATCGTCTAATCCTACTTCATAAAGAGTTGCTACTTTTAGAAGTTGCTCGATTTTTAGATTTTTTGCTTTCTCTAAGTGAGCTCCTCGAATATCAGCATCTTTAAGGTTAGCAAAATGAAAGTCGGCTCCCTCAAGATTAGCTCCTTCAAGATTAGCCTTGGTAAGGTTAGCGTTTTCAAGATTAGCTCCTTTAAGATTAGCTTTGTTAAGGTTAGTTCCCCGAAGGCATGCTCCTTGAAGTTTAGCCCCTTCAAGGTAAGCGCCCTTAAGATAAGCTCTTTCAAGGTAAGCAAATGATAAGTGAGCTTTTTCGAGATGGGCTTCTTCAAGGTGAGCCTTTTCAAGACGAGCCTCCGATGTAAGGTAAGCTTCTTCAAGACGAGCTCCTTCAAGGTGAGCTCCTTCAAGATGGGCTCTCATAAGTTTTGCTCTTTCAAGATGGGCTCCTTTAAGATCAGCTCCACATAGCCTAGTACCACGCAAATTCGGAGTAAACTCTTCCAAGTTAAATGAGTACTTTTGTTTTCCAATAATAGTAAGAATTGCTTGAATATCTTCCTGAATCTCACCAAGTTTCAATGTTTCTTTATTAGCATCTGAATTTGCCCGAATGTAGGCTGTTAAAATCTTCATAATTGGCAAACAATCTTTATCAGATTCATTTGCAATTCTTTCAAGTGCATATATTCCACCCAATCTAATCTCTAGTTTTTCGCTTCCTAACTGATCAACAGCCCGAGTAAAACGATCGGTTATCTGGCCTTCCCTAGCAGTTATAAGATTTCCCCAAGCAAAATAAAGGCCAACTAATACAGCTCCTCCTCCAATTATTTGAGCCAGAGTCACACGGTACTGGTTTTCTAACGTTGCCATTTCTATAGCATTATTTATCCCGTGATAATTTACCTGTAAATATGGGAGCACTATTAATAGCGATATTATAACAATAACAGTAAAAATAAAAATTAGATATATCAATGGATGTTCCTTTGCCTTCTCATAGAGTTGTCTCGCATCTTGTTTTGTATTCTTCTTAAGTTGTTTCAACTCCTCTCTTAATGCCATACTTGCCTTTCCATATAATGTTTACTTGTTCTTTACAACTGTGAACTAAAATAAACATTGCTATCTATATGTAAAAGATGGACAAAATGGAAGCTAAACGAGGAGATGCTTGCTATATAGGACATCACAGCAACTGGACCGCGAAAATTTAGCGAAGGCCAGACAAAACAAATAATAAATTCGAAAAACCTTCTAATAAACTCTTGATAAAGCTTAAAATTGGGCCTTAAAAGTATATATATGCTAACCTTTAGCTAGCCCAGCACACATATCCCACGATTCAGACAAAATCTACTAACGCCTAACTAAATATCATACAGATCTATCTAATTCTGAGTAAAATCGATCCTCATTAGATGCGCTGCCATAAATATAGAAAGCAATTAGGGGAAACCAGATATCACCTGTATAAATTCCATAAATTGCCATGAGAATAGCAATAAACTTTCCGATGGAAGCTGCACTATGAGTAGCCTTTACATAAGACATTTTCCTGGCAAGAAATGAACGGAGTATCCTGCCTCCATCCATAGGAAAAGCAGGCAGTAAATTAAAGATCCCAAGCACTAAGTTCATTGATCCAAGGACCCAGATAATAAGATATATAGGGTTTTGAGAAAGCGCAGAGTTAGAGGCTATTACGAAATTGTATGTGAACAGGCAGATAAAACCTATTACGAGGCTCATTAAAGGCCCTGCAAAAGCTATCTTTGCTTCCTGTCCTGGTTTCTGCGGGATTTCCATAGAGGCTACACCTCCAAAGAGGAGAAGAGTGATGCTATAAATATTGGCCCCGTAACGCCTTGCAAGATAAGAGTGTGCAAGTTCATGTAAAAGTACTGAGACAAAAAGGAAGATGGCAGAAAGAGTAGAAAGAACATATCTAACTACAGTTGGCTCAACTCCCGCAAAACCATATGGCTGTGAATTGATCGCAAAAAAATATGCAGATATCGGAAGTGCCAGAAGGAAAGATGTGTCCAGTTTGATAGGTATGTCCATTATGTTTCCGATTTTCAAAGATGACTGCATGATGAAAAAACTCCGTTTTATTTCTATAAAATTAAACAATTAATATTTTAAACTTGAGTTCTAAAGAATCTCTAGAATTTATATCTTTACTCAACATGTACAAAAATGTAGAATTCATTTCCTATTCGTTCACCATGAGGATCTGGGGGCATTAAGGGTTTTTAGAAATAACATTGAATAATCAATAGATGAGCCTATCCTGCAACTCAAAATTTGATTTTTGAATTTTTGATTTTTGAATTTCGTATTTAGAACAGTCAATTGAATACCTAATCAATAAACTGATCCTGGAAACTCATGGTGATTTAGAATAAAATAGGTTTTGGTATAGGCTCTGAATGTAAGTCCATCGTTGTGTCCAATTGTGCAGGCTCGTCCTCGGCAGCTGGTGTATACTCGCGGCGAACATATTTCAACTCATATCGTTTATCAATGTCAATACGTTCCAGGTATTTATCAAACATTTTGCACATCCGATATTTGCAGTCACTGAACGCAGTCTGTATTTGCTCCTCGATCGATTGTGCGGACTCCATAATATACTCCTTCCCGCACTTCTTACATTCTGTTTTCGTGATACATAGCATATGTACAGTTTCAACGCCAGACGATGACGATTTTTCAGATGCCAGAGCGACTGCTTTAAGCACAACTCTGGCAGTGTCATTGTTTAGCTCGGAGCCACAATCGCAAAGTTTGCTGTTCTCGAAAATTTCACTATAATCAATTTCAATACATTTGTCGTTCAGTGCTTTCTTATGATCTGCACAGACATACACGTCCGTCGCATCTGTCTCGTCCATATTATCACAGTGAAATATTATACACTGTTCACAGTATAAACTTTTTGATAAATTCACGAATATCTCAATATTAAATATCCTGAGGTCAAACCCGCAAGATAGCCAGCTAAATAAGATTTGTTCTCACCCTGGAAGGACTTAAATCGCCGAAGTCACAAAAACGATAACAGAAAAAATGTTATTTTTTGAAGATATCTGCGGAAGGCGAGGTAAAAAATTAGCAGAAAAATTAGTTTTGAGGAAAGATGGTAATTAAAGTAGTGATACCTGGTCAGCTGTCATCCATCAAAAAGGAGTTACTAAACTTTTGCAGTAGTTTACAAAAGTTTGACTCATTTGTATTCCTAAAATTTACCTATATTCCCGGTTATTATACCTCCTACACCAATAAGGGAGACAAAACTACAGCTCACAAAAGCCCTCTGAAAAAATCAGAGTACATTACAGATAAGCATGTGTGACATAACGCCTCATCATTCTGTGGCTGTTGAAATAGTAAGCTATCATGCCTATGGAGTTGTTGATTAGCTTAACCCACTCATCCTTGCGGTCGTAGTACATGGGAATTATAATATAATACAGCTTATTGTAAAGGTCACTGAGTTCGGCTGCTTTTGCTTCTTCTTCGGAAAGTTTTTCTTCGGGCTGAGGGCCTATTGCCCAGCCGGTCACGCCTTCAATCCAGCCTTCAATCCACCATCCATCGAGTACGCTGAGATTTACAACTCCGTTGTGTGCAGCTTTCATGCCGCTTGTGCCGGAGGCTTCATAGGGGCGGGTTGGTGTGTTCAGCCATATGTCAACCCCGGAGACCATTTTTCCGGCAAGATCCATATCATAGTTTTCCAGAAAAACAATCTTTATTTCTTCCCTCAAAATTTCAATGTTTTTAAAAATGTCTCTGATAAGCTGTTTTCCGGCTCCATCATTTGGGTGAGCTTTGCCTGCAAAAATAAGTTGAATTTTGCCCCGTCTGTTTATTTTTTTGAGCATTTCAAGGTCGGACAGGGCCATGGTTGCCCGCTTGTATGCGGTCATGCGCCGTGCAAAGCCGATTGTCAGGGTCTCGTAGTCCATACCCACACCTGTCCTTTTGTTCACCTCATCGATAAGGGCTTTTTTTGCATTCCAGTGAGCTTCCCAGATCTCAGTGTCCGGAATTCCGTCTATTCTTACCAGAAGTTCAGGTTCATTTGCCCAGCCAGGCAGGTAGCGGTCGTACAGTTTCCTGAAATAAGGAGAAGTCCAAGTATATGAATGGACGCCGTTTGTGATCGCCTGGATTTTGTAGCCCGGAAAAAGCTCGCTTGAGATCAGGCTATGCCTCTTTGTGACTCCATTGACATAGTTCGACAGGTTGAGGGCAAAAAGACTTGTATTAAAGCGGTCGACTCCTCCGAATCTCCTGAGGACATCCACACAGTTTTTGTCCTGGATAAGGTCTTCTACAAGCCCGTAATCAAATTTATCATGCCCTGCTTCTACAGGGGTATGTGTTGTAAAAATACATAGCTCCTTGACTTTCACAGGGTCAATGCCGTTACACCTCAGGAGTTCCAGGCCAAGCAGACTTGAGTGACCTTCGTTCATGTGGTACTTCCTGATTTTGAAACCCAGTGCATCAAGCATTCTTACTCCCCCGATCCCAAGTACTATTTCCTGCTTGAGCCTGTAGCGCTGGTCTCCCCCATAGAGAAAATCCGTAATTCTGCGGTCTTCCCAGTCATTCCCCTCGACATCAGTATCAAGGAAAATAATGGGTACACAACCTCCTGTAAGGCTTTTACAATTATGCAGCCAGGCCCTGATTTTAACTTCCCTGTTTTGGATTTTTACGCTTACCTCTTCTGCAAGAAGCGTCATAAAATGGGCAGGATTCCATTCTTCGGTGTGCTCTATCTGGTTTCCAGAAGAGTCAAGAATTTGCCTGAAATAGCCTTTATTGCTCACCAGTGTTACTGCTACCAGCGGAATATTCAGGTCCGCTGCCGAGCGAATAGTATCCCCTGCAAGTATGCCCAACCCTCCAGCATAAGTCGGGATTTCACTGCTGAGCCCTATTTCCATAGAAAAGTAAGCAATCTTCTGTCCTTTCAATACTCCCTGAAGGTCATCCATATTCTCAACTCGCCTCTTTTTATTTTTTGTATAGATATATCAAAAAATATATCATCGGTTATATATCAAATTGACCTTGGAAATTCATATAGAAATAGAATTATACCTGAGGCAGAGAGAATAAGAACCTTTACAAACGTGAGATAATAAACAGGTCTAGAAATAGAATAGTTATTAACTAAATTGGTGCCAATCTTAATATAATATATATTTTTCTTTAGGGTTTTCTCATATCTGTGTATTCCTTTCTATAAAGTCATTAAATAGATTCTAATTTTCAAGTCTCTGCCTTCTGGTGCATTCCAGAACTCAAATAACAAGCTTTTTAATTTATTGCGTACTTCTATATTTACAAAGCAAAAAATGTAAATATCCAAAATGTATTCAGAGCTTCCTGTAAGAGATTTTTAAACTACGGATAACGAGATGTCCAAAGTGGTTTCGAACTCGGCTAAGAAGGGGAATGGCAGGCAGAAAGCCTGTAAATACATGAATGAAGTAGCTTTATGTAACGCTCTTGAGATGGCAAAGGAGCTGATCTCGGTAATAAATAAAGTTCCTGTCACGGTTTTCCTCTGGAGGCCAGAGAAGTACTGGCCTGCTGAGTTTGTCTCAGAAAACATAAAGAAATTCGAGTATACTGCCGAAGAATTTACATCCGGAAAACTTCTTTATGGCAATATTATACACCCTGATGACCTGGGAATGGTTGAAAGAGAACTCTCAAGAAGAATTGAAGAAGGTTACGTGGACTATTCTCAGGAGTATCGTATCCTGACGAAATCAGGTGAGATACGCTGGGTCGATGAAAGGACTTTCATTGAAGCGGATAAAAATGGGACTGTAAAGTACCTTATGGGAATAGTTATGGATGTTACTGAGCGGAAAAGAAAAGAAAAATTGCTCTACATCCAGAGAGACCTTGGAATCGCACTTAGCACTTCCAGTTCCCTGAACGAGACTCTTGAGAAACTGCTGGATTCCTGCCTCCAGATAGATGAGATCAATGCTGGAGGTATTTATCTTATCGATGAAGAAAAAGGAGATATGACGCTTGCCATTCACCGCGGTTTTTCCCCTAATTTTGTCGAGCATGCCTCTCATTACAGTGCCAATTCCCCCAATACGAAACTTGTTATGATAGGGCAGCCGGTTTATAAACAGCATATAGATCTGCTTCTCACGTCAAGAGACGACACACTCAGACATGAAAATCTCAGGGCTACCGCAATTATCCCCGTAAAATCAAGAAAAAAAGTTATTGCAGCTTTTTATCTTGCTTCGAGCCTTGAACTCGAGTTTCCAGATAGCGTACGCACTGCCCTCGAAACCATTGCAACGCAGTTCGGAGTTTTCATCTCTCGTATCCGCCTGGAAGAAAAACTAAAAGAATGTAGAAAGAAAAGGAAGTCTTAAATAAAATTCCTTTTGCTCTTCCAATCCTTTTAAACTCTCTTCAGTCATTTCTTATTTTCGTTTGGTCTTTTTTGACTTCCTTCAGCCATTCAGAGTGTTGCTTTTTGTATTTATATCTGCTAACCAGTGTTTGATTGTGAGAATATTTCGTAACTCTCCTGCTTTCATATTTTCCCCTCTCTAGATAGATTACCAAATGGCGTATTATGCCATCGTTGATATCTCAAATTGACCTTGGAAATCATTAAAACCTGACTTTGACAGTATCCACTAATTGGTACTGAATATTTTCCTTCTTTTTAGCCCAAATGGACTTGACAATTTGTTTAAGTTTATACAAATTTGTTATATATTCTATGTAATTCCATTCATTTTTGCTACTATTAAGCTATTGATCTTATCAAAATTCGCAAAAATAGGCAGTGTAGCGAAAGTTCTGTAAGTGTCAAATTCTTCAAGCTTTTTTTAATGAATTTTGTAGATATGTGTTTCAGGTCCTCAAATTCATATCGCATCAGCGATATGAATAATTGAGCGATAAACCCAAGGATAATAGCTCCATAAATGCTATCATCCGACCACACTCTCAACGGTTTAATGTTTATTTCGTTCTTCAATGAATGGAATATTTTCTCAATAGAATCCTTTTTTCTGTATGTTATCAACGCATCTTCAAGTGTCAAATCTCTGTTTGATTTCAGACAGAAAAATCCTTCTCTCCCATTAATCAGTGAAGCTTTCAATAGTTCTATAGCTTCCTCGTCACTAAGCTCTTCGAGCTTAGTTCTAAAAGAGTAATTAATCTCAATCAACTCATTATTTACTCTGAATCTTTTGGGAAGCTTTTTTTTGTTTATGACGGCCTTTTGAACTTCTTTTGCTTCCTGTAATTTCCTCATAACAGCTCTTGCTTTTGCTTCTAACTGCTTTTTCTGTAGAGATTCAGAGAAATAAAAGTACTTAATACTACTTGGCTTGATGATTTTTATCCCATATATACCTTTTTTGGAATCGATCAGTTCTGCTCTTTCCAGAGCAAAGTTCTCAATGATTTTATCATCACTCTTATTCAGCTTCATGGAAGTGAGATAGTCCATTTTAGCATCCAGTATAAGGTTGAGATTATCTTTGGTATTAGCTCCTTTATCAAAAACAATAAGAGAGCCTTTTTTAAGCCTACTTTTAACCTGGTTAAAAGTATCAGAAAAGTGCTCAAGATCAAGAACGTTTCCTTTATTCACTGTAATTCCAATAGGTATGTTTATGGGGTCAGCTAACTCACTAACTCCAACTGTTATCTGCAACTTGTCAGGTCTGTGATCTCTGCTATATCCGAATTTGCCAAGGTTGGCTTTAGTCCCATGAAGGACTATACTCGTCCAATCTAAATTTGCATTCGTCTCTTCAAAATCATAAACAAAAAATAGAGAGTCCAGTATGTCAGAGAGAATTTCCTCTTTGTTACGTCCTAAGAGTTCAAGAGTTCTGTAAAGAACCCTTTCATGAAAACTTTCAAGATGTAAGATATCCAGAATCTCTTTCTGATTTAACCATTTGCCAGCTTCTTTGATACTAAAATTCTCGGTAAGCTTGTAGCTTAACAAACCGATTAGTAAACTATTGAGATCAAGACCCTTGCTTTTATGTTTGCCAAAAATATCACAGAAATTAAGCTTTTCATAAAAGTATTGGACAGCAAGAATAGGTCCGATAGGAACACATATATTCTTGTTAGGAATTGTAGGGAA
>Ga0183095_10715_pt1 | contig 53047 bp, 57 predicted proteins | sample BioMet4_FD_130346 | JGI IMG/M metagenome (GOLD analysis project Ga0183095, IMG submission 130346) | Microbial communities from bioreactor (seeded with sewage sludge) at LBNL, California, USA - Biofuel metagenome 4 (v2) (version 3) | ecosystem: Engineered > Bioreactor > Anaerobic > Unclassified ...
GACTGACGTCGTTGGTGGGATTGCGGTGGGACTTCTGGCTTCGCTTATCGCTTATTTTTCCGTGAAACGTCTTTGCCGTTTTCAAAAAATGAAGGCTCTTTTTCCCGAATGATAATTTATTCATCGCCGTTTTGGACTTTTGGGGAGAAACTTTTCTCCCCGTTTTCTCCCCAACTGCGGGTGAATTGCCGGAACGATTTGAAACACAAAGGAACGCAAACGGCATATAAAACCAACATCCCATGGGAAGAAAAGCCCCGAAATGGAACGATGTGCAACACAACCGGATGGCCCCAGACCGCCTTTGTAATCAGTAGGTCTTCGGTCCGAATCCGGAAGGCGGCACCAAAACGAGAAATACCGATGCGACGACGGCATCGGTTTTTCATTGACTTTGTTAAGACAAAAAAACGAGCAATTTTCGATGGATGATTTTGGCGAGAAAAAGCCGTTTTCTATTTGTTTTCTATTTATTTGGGGAGAAAGTGCGGAAGGGCGGTTGGGCGGATACTTTTCCCGGTGATTCCCGTTTTCCGTGGGCGAAAACGTTATAGACGGATTTTTCTCTATGGTTTTATTTTCGTTCTCGGTCCGCTTTTATAGATGCGACAGGGCCGAGACGAAGAGGGCGGCGAAGTAGGGGTGGCAGAAGAACGTGATTCCGACCGTCAGGTAGGTCAGCTCCGTCGCGCCGTTCCATTTCTGGATGAAGAGGGAGGGCATCCCGTTTCGCTTGGCCGCGACGTTCGCGCCCCAGAGCGACACGAGGAGGGACAGGAGCCAGACGGCCCCGACGATGAGGGCGACGTGGTCCGCCGTGTTGTCGAAGAGGACCCCGCCGTTCCCATAGCCGCAGAGGATCGGGCCCCCGAAGACGTAGGCGACGACGAGCGGGAGATAAACGCTCAGGAGGACCAGATCCCGCTTTTCGTTTTGGAGGCTGTTGTCCCCGAACTGCCTCAGCGGTTTCTTGTTTCCCACATGATCAAAAAGAAATTTGCCGAGAAAGACCGAGACCACAGCAAAGAAGAAGGCGCTCAGAATCAGACTCGCAAGGCTGGCTGGGTTCATTTTTCCCTCCTCTTATTCGAATAGTATAGCAACCCCCCGTATACCCCGCCCAAACACTTTTCCACATTTTAATAAAGTTAAACTTGACTTTAATTTTATTGAAGTTTATAACGGGAGCATGGCAAACGGAAAAAGCAGTTGGGTATCTTCCTTGTCCGAGGAAGATTTGGAGTTCGTCAAAAATTTCGTTTTGAAGTCCGGATCACTCAAGGACATGGCGGAGGCCTATGGGGTCTCCTATCCGACGATGCGGCTCAAGCTCGACAAACTGATCGAGAAAATCGGCCTCGTAGACAATAACCGGGACGACGACTACACACGGAAAATCAAGGCGATGGCCATCGACGGGAAACTCTCGCTCGAGGCCGCCCGCGAGCTGATCGAGGCCTACCGCCTCAAGGGGGAGTGACGCATGGGACACGATTATCTTTCGATTCTCTGGCCGTTTCTGGCCGTTCTCGCGGGCTTCGCCCTCGTCTATTTCCCATGCCGCTTCCTTAAGAACTGGGTTCGGCATCTTCTCTCAGGATCCTTTATTGGCGTCGATTTCATCCTGGCCCTGACCGGGACGATCGTCACCTCAATCGGCGGGCATTTCCGGCTTGGCGATGCGGACGGGGGAGACGTCTCCCTCTATCTCTGGCTCGCCTTCGCCGGGATGGCTCTGACCTACCTTGTTTTCTGGCTCGTTTGGGGGATCCGAAAAGACAGGGACTCCAAGGAAAAAGCGAAGGCCAGCGAAGAGGCGAAGGTCGACATCAAGAACCTTTGATTTTTTCCGAGGCGATAATTAAACAAGGCAAAACGCGATTTGCTTTCGATTAGCGAAGAGGCTGGAAATACTTTTTCTCCAGATAGTATAAAACCCACCTCCGAATCGGTTGAAAGGAGGGTGTCTTAAGGACCGTTTGTTGACGACAAGCCCCGATATGGTCATTCCCGAAAGGATTTGGCTAGACGCATTTCTAGCCGATTTCTAGCCAAGCGCGCCGGAACTGCGGAACCGATATGAAACGCAAAGGAACACAAACGGCATATAAAACCCACATGCCGAAACGCTTTGAAACAAAAAATCACGTTTTGGGACGAATATTTTTTTGAAAAAGTGAGTTAAGGGTACCTCTTTCCGCCTTTTCGCGGAAAGAAATGCCGTTAAACTCCAAATGGATTAAACATTGTTCATCCTTTTGACTTTTGTCTATCTAAGTTGAAAAATACGTTTTCAAATAGACAAAATTATTGAAAATGTCCATTTGAAAATATAATATTGCTTTATGGTAGACAAAAAAGAACTTTCCACTTATCGCCGTTACTTCACTCTTTCTTCTGCGGAATTCAATGCCTATGTCGCTCAAAGCAAGAAGGAAGGCACCGTCTTTCCGCTCCGGCTCAATGGGGAGGACGTTTTCTACCATCGGATGAATAGTCTTTCCGATTCTTTGATTTTGCTTGCCTCACTTGAAGGCAATTTTCGCCAGCTTGAGCAAAGCCTCTCAAAAATTGCTCAAGACGAACTGATCCGAAGCTGCCTTGTCGAAGAGGTTTATCAGACCAATTTGATCGAAGGAGTGCATTCGACCCGGAAAGAAATCTTTCGGCTTTTGAAGGATTTCGCTCAAGCAAAAAAAGGCAAAATCACCTCGATCGTCAATAAGTACCGCCTTTTATTGGAGCAGGGGTTCTCACCGATTCATCGTTTAGAGGACATTCGCCATCTTTATGATGCCTTAATGGATGGGGCAATTGCGAAGAAAGAGAAACCTGATGGCATCCTTTTCCGCAAAGACAGTGTGGCGGTGACCGATGGGGTCCAAAGCCTCCATGATGGCTTATATCCCGAAGCGCGGATTGACGAAGCCCTGAGTGTCGTCTTATCTCTACTGAATAGCAAGAGCCTCACTTTTTATGAGCGCTCCGCCATCGCCCATTATCTTTTCGAATACGCCCATCCGTTTTACGACGGGAACGGAAGGACGGGGCGTTACCTTCTTTCGCTTTATGCGTTGGAGGAGAAGCCAAAGGCTTTCGCTTTCCGCATCGCCGCGACCATTGGTGAGGGGAAAGCGAAATACTATCGGGCATTCAAGGAATGCCAGGACATCCGCAACCACAACGATCTTGCCACCTTCGTGGGACCGATGCTTGATTTTTATGTTGAAGATTACCGCCACTTGATCAAAGAAATTCAGGACAATAAAGCGGAGGTCGCCCTTTGGCAGGGCAAGCTTCTTTCTTTGGATCTCTCGAAAGGCGAAAGGAAGACCGCCTCCATCCTTGTTGAAGGAAGCGTCTGGTCCGTTTATGGCGTGAGCAAGAGCGTTATCGCATCCGCTTTAGGATTGGATGAGCGGAGCGTTCAAAGATATTTGAGTTCCCTTGAGAAAAAGAAATTGATTCTCCGCCAGAAAATCGGTCGGCAAACTTATTTCCGACTGGCCAAGGAATCTTTGTAAAAATCTTCGTGGCAAGAAGGTGCTTTTTGTTCCTTTATTCTCTTGATAAATTGGCAATTAATTTTTAGTGATTTTTGCTTAGTCCTCGTCGGGGCTATTTCTCTTTCTTCTCGACCTTCTGCGGGGCGAGATGGAGGGCAAAGCGGGTGAGGAGTCTCTCGTATTCTCCGGGGTCTAAAGCGGGGTCACGCCTCCGCCAAATCCCGTCGAGACGACGAGATAATTCACGCCGGTCTCAGTATCAATTAGAATCTCCGCGACATCATTGAGAATGGATTTCGCTATTTTCTTTTCAACGAACCGCGGCTCTTTTTTCTCTGCCATAGAAATGCCTCTTTCTAGCTTCCAGCTTGTCTGCCCCGAAAATCGCTCGCCGGAAATCTTTCCGAAATATTATTACCAAGGGCAATACCCATCCGGACGCGAAATGACGATCTCCCGAAAGGCGAAAGATCAGGAATCAAAAGAGGATAACCAAGGCGGAGTCAGCGCCAAGAAACAAGTTTTCCATCGATGAAACTTGAAAGAAAACATCTTTGATAGACAAGATAATTTCCAAGGAGTAAAAAATATCTTGCAGTCGAAGATAATCGACCGGGAGGATGGACAATGAATACTTATGAGGAATACGCCCAGGAATTCTTCACTTTGATGGTGGAAATGGGGCCTTTGATGCCGCCGGTGGCGGAACGAATCACCCGCGGCGAGATGCGGATGGTCATGATCCTCGACCACGAGGGGAGGAGCCTTTCAGCTGGCGAGCTTTCGATGATCACTGGCCTTTGCACCGGGCGGACGACCGCCATCCTCATCTCCCTTGAAGACAAAGGTTATATCCAACGCACCCGCGACCCGAAAGACCGACGGATCGTCATGGTTTCGCTTTCGAAGAAGGGCCGCGCTTCGGTCGAGGCGGGGAAGGAAGACATGACGGAGAAGGCCGCAGCCTTCTTCGAGAAGCTCGGCGCGGACGACACCCAGGATCTTCTAAGGATCATCCGCAAGGCCAGCGAGTTGAAAAAGAGCGTTCCCGCATCCGAGAATCCCTTCCTCGACGACGGGGGACCTTTGCCCCCTTTTAACAGGAAGAAAGGGAAGTGAAGCTTATGCTCAAGCTCTTGCGCTATCTGAAAAAGAGGGAGTGGGCCGACATCGGCCTCGCTTTCATTTTCATCATTCTCCAGGTCTATCTCGACCTCAAGATGCCCGACTACATGGAGAACGTGACGATGATCGCCACCGGCAGCGTGTCGGGAAGCCTTAATGACATCTATCTCAACGGCGCCTGGATGCTCTTATGCGCCCTCGGGAGCCTCTTGGGTGCCTTTGTTACCGGCTATTTCGTCTCGCGGCTCGGGGCGGGCTTCGCCTACACCCTCCGGGAGGAGATGAACAAAAAGGTCCAAAGCTTTTCCGCCGCGGAGATCCAGCGCTTCTCCAGCGCCTCGCTCATCACCCGCTGCACCAACGACGTCACCCAGGTCCAATCCCTGATGACAATGGGGCTCCAGCTCCTCATCAAGGCGCCGATCACCGCCGTCTGGGCCATCCTCAAAATCGTGAACAAGGAGTGGGAATGGACGCTGGCGACCGCCGTGACGGTCGCCTTCGTGCTCGTTTGCGTCATCGCGATCATCTTGCTCGTCTATAAGAGCTTCCAGCGGATGCAGAGTTTGACCGACAAGCTGAACGGGGTCACCCGCGAGAGCTTGAGCGGCATCCGGGTCATCCGGGCCTATAACGCCGAAGAGGCGGAGGAGGGGAAGTTCGCCAAAGCCAACGGGGAATACACCCATAACCAGCGCTACAGCGGCAACGTGACCGCCTTCCTTTCGCCGGTGATGTCGATCGCGAACAACGGCTTGTCGCTCGCGATCTATTGGATCGGGGCCTTCGTTATCTCCGCGGCCTCTTTAAGCTCGGTCGCCCTTCTTTATTCGGACATGGTCGTTTTCGTCTCCTACGCCTCGCAGGTCGTCATGGCCTTCACGATGCTCGTCATCATCTTCATGGTGGCCCCGAGAGCCATCGTCTCGGCCCGCCGGATCGAGGAGGTCCTCCAGACCGCCCCGACGATCCTCGACGGGAAGGGCGTGGGACCCACGGAAGAAAAGGGCTGCCTCTCCTATCAGAACGTCTCATTCGCCTACCCTGGCGCCTCCTCGAACGTTATCAACGACATCTCCTTTGAGGTAAAAACCGGGGAGACTCTCGCCATCGTCGGAGCGACTGGCAGTGGCAAGAGTACCATCATTAGCCTCTTGTCCCGCTATTACGACGTGAGCGGGGGCACGATCCTCCTCGATGGGCACCCGATCAAGGATTACACCCTCGAGGAACTGAATAAAAAGATCGCCTACGTTTTCCAGAAGGCCGTCCTCTTCAGCGGGGACGTCGCCTCCAATGTCGATTTCGGCGACAATGACGCGGATGAGGGAACTATCGACTCTGCCATCGAAATCTCCCAAAGCGCGGAGTTCGTCAAGAAAGAAGGCGCCACCTATCCGGAGAAGGTGGAGCAGGGCGGGAACAATTTCTCGGGTGGGCAGAAACAGCGCCTCGCGATCGCCCGGGCCATCGCCCGGAAGGCGGAGATTTACGTCTTCGACGATTCCTTCTCGGCCCTCGACTTCGAGACGGAGAGGAATCTCCGGAACGCCCTCAAGAAGTCGATGAGCGGGGCCACGGAAATCGTGATCGCCCAGCGGGTCAGCACGGTGAAGGACGCCGATCTGATTCTCGTGGTGGATGACGGGCGTATCGTCGGGAGGGGCACCCACAAAGAGCTGCTTTCTTCTTGCGCGGCCTACCAGGAAATCTGCGAGAGCCAGCTCTCGAAGGAGGAACTCGCCCATGCTTAAAAAATCAAAGGTCTCAACCCAGAATTTGGGACGCTATTTGAATCGTTATTCCCCGCAAATCACGCTCGCTTTACTCGCGGCCGTCGGTGGGACTATCCTTTCGGTCCTGGGACCGAACCTTTTGCAAAAATTGACCAAAGCCATCACCGATGGCATCTCTTCGAGCGGAGTTGCAATCGACTTTGAGACCGTTAACAAAGTCGGGATCCTCCTGGTCATCTTTTACTGCGCCTCCTTCGTCCTCACGGCGGTTCAGGGCGTGATCATGAACCTAGTCTCGGCGAACCTCGGGCAAAGGCTAAGGCGGGACATCTCGGAGAAGATTGACCGGATGCCTTTACGCTACTTCGACGCGCATCCCCATGGCGACACGCTCAGCCTCGTCACGAACGACGTCGATTCGATTAGCACCTCGCTCAGCAATAGCATCTCGACTTTCGTGAGCGCCATCGTGATGATCCTCGGCTGCTCGATTATGATGTTCATCACCAACTGGATTCTCGCTCTCGCGGCGATCGTCTCGAGTTTATTAGGGTTTGCCTTCGTCTTCCTCATCCTTTCGCGCTCCCAGAAATACTTCGCCGCCCGCCAGGAGGATCTGGCCAAAGTGGATGGGCACATCGAAGAATACTTCGCCGGCAACGCTATCGTTCGGGCCTATAATGCGCAAAAGAGCACCGGCGCGGCTTTCACCGCGAAGAACGAGGCCCTCAAAAACTCGACTTTCAAATCGGAGTTCCTCTCTTCACTCATGATGCCGATCATGTCCTTCGTCGGGAACCTCGGCTACGTGGTGGTGGCGATTGTCGGGGCCGCTTTGGTCTTCGGCGGGAAGATCGGCTTTGAGGTGGTTATCGCCTTCTTGCTCTACGTCCGCCTCTTTACTTCGCCTCTGTCGCAGCTCGCCGAAGCCACTAGCTCCTTGCAGACTGCCTCGGGCGCCTCGAAACGGGTCTTCGCTTTCCTTAACGAAGAAGAGATGGCTGATGAAAGCGGGAAGGCGCCGTTACTTTCCTACATTAAAGGGCGGGTCGATTTCGACCACGTCAAATTCGGCTATGAAGCGGGCAAACCGATCATCCAGGACTTCTCACTCTCGGTCCAAGGCGGCGAGAAGATCGCCATCGTCGGACCGACCGGGGCGGGCAAGACCACCTTGGTCAATCTCCTGATGCGCTTCTACGAAGTCGATTCCGGCACGATTTCGGTGGACGGGATTTCCCTCGCCGCCACTCGGAGGAGCAACGTGCACGAGCTCTTCGGGATGGTTTTGCAGGACACTTGGCTCTTCGAAGGGACACTCCGGGAGAACCTGACTTTCGGTGGAATTAAAAAAAGCGACGCGGATTTGATAGGGATATTGTCCGATTGCGGGTTGGGCCATTTCTACGAGACCCTGCCGAAGGGCCTCGACACCATGCTCGACGAAAGCGTCACTCTCTCCGCCGGTCAGAAGCAGCTGCTCACCATCGCCCGGGCCATGGCCAAGAACGCCCCGATGCTGATCCTCGACGAAGCCACCTCCTCGGTGGATACCCGGACCGAACTCGACATCCAAAAAGCGATGGACGCCCTGATGAAAGGGCGGACCTCCTTCGTCATCGCCCACCGGCTTTCGACCATCCGGAATGCCAACAAGATCCTCTATCTCGAAGGCGGGGACGTCAAAGAGACGGGGACCCACGAGGAACTGCTCAAGAAGAACGGGGCCTACGCCCGGCTTTATCTCTCACAGTTCAAGCAATAAGCAACCAGTGCCTTGGACTAAGGCATCGCAGTTTCGGGGATTTGGGGAGAAATTCTTCTCCCCATTTCCTCCCCAACTGCGGGCAAACTGCCGAACGCTTTGAAAAGAAAAAAGCACGTTTTGGGACGAATATTTTTTGAAAAAGTGAGTTAAGGGTACCTCTTTCTGCCTTGCCGAGGAGCCCTTTGAAAAGGCTCCGAGACAAGACGTGAGACCAACGAAACTCGTTAATCCTGAATGATTCTTGCCTCGTGATGGGCTTTGACGAGGAATTTGTGGAGGATATCTTTGGTTTTGGTCTTCATGAAGCAGGTGGTTGTCCCATCGCTGCAGCCATAGTATTCTTCGGAGGCTACACTCTGGTCGAAGACGACTTGAATCCGTTGACTTTCATCGAGCAGGACGCTGAAGACGGTGGCCGCTCCGATCGGGGCGCCAAGCATGCTTTCAAAGAGGGCCACCGGTGCAAAGGAAACGCGGGGGCAGCCACGTTGCTCTGAGAAGGCCTTTCCGACAAAGCGCTTGTCGCCCGCGGTGATGAAGAGGTAGAAATGTTCCTTGCTCTCATCGCAAAGGAAAAGAGTCTTGACCATCTTCATATGGAGTTTCGCATCGATGGTGGCACAGTCTTCCATCGTCACGGCAACATCGGTGTTCGCTCGCTCGAAGGGGATTCCCCATTCCGCAAGCTTTTGGTAAACCAAAGCCTGAAGTTTGCTCGTCGTTTGAAGCGGAGCCTTATCGGTTATTGCACTGACATAAAACATGATGTTTTCCTCATTTCGCCAGCAGTCTATCATTCGATTATTAATAACAAAAACGAATGTTAGTCATAGTAAGAAATACAAAAACGAATGTATAGTAGAGGCATGGACACGAACGTTCTCAAATATCAGGCCTTCGTGAAATCGGCGGAGACCAAGAGTTTTACCAAAGCGGCGGAGAGCCTCCATTATACGCAAGGCGGGATCAGCCGGATGATCGCTGATCTCGAGAACGAATGGCAGGTCTCTTTGTTCTCGCGGGGCAAAAAAGGGCTCGAGCTCACAGAAGATGGAAAACGTTTGTTGCCCTATGCCGAGGGGCTCTGTGCCTCGTTTGAGCGTTTGGAAGGCGAGGTCTCTGATCTTCGAGGACTCGGAAAAGGGACAATCCGTATCGGGGTGTTCTCCTCGGTCGCGACCTATTGGCTCCCTTCCATTATCGCCGCATTCCAGAAAGAGCATCCCGGGATTTCCTATCAGCTTAAACTCGGTGATTACGAGGAAATCGAAGGCTGGGTTAATGATGGTGAAGTCGACTGCGGATTTCTCTCTATCCCCTGCAAAACCCCTTTGGATTGCCTTTCCCTTGCTAAGGATGAGGCGGTGGTCGTTTTGCCCGAAAACCATCCCCTTTGCGCAAAAGAAAGGATTTCTCTCCAAGACCTTTCGCCCTATCCGTTCCTCATGCTCGAGGACGAGAAGGAAAAGGAATTCGCCCCGTTATGGAAAGATGTTTCCCTCGATGTCCGCTTCCGGAGCTGGGACGATTATTCGATCATGGCGATGGTGGAGAAGGGGCTTGGCGTCAGCGTGCTTCCATCACTAATTCTTAGACGCTCACCCTTTCACCTTGTGACGAGGCCATTGGATCCGCCTTTTTGCCGGGAGATTGGTATAGCGGTCAAGGACCGGTCCAAACTCAGCGTCGCCACCAAATGCTTCTTGGCCTATTTGCCCCACAAAGATGATTGACAACGTTTGCGAAGTTGTTGAGGAAATGGCTTTTGGGGAGAAACCGCCGACGCGACGATAGCATCAGTTTTTCTTGGCTTTTAAAAATGTTCTTCAGAAAATGAGTCTCCGAATATCTAGGAAAGAGACACTATCTCGCTTGATTCACAATCTTATTTCTTAGCCAACATATCGTTCTCTTGTTGGCCTGTCTTTATTTTATGAAGATAGGCCGCCATCACGAGAATTCCGGCGAGCAAAGCAATAACATCGCAAAGCGGGGCTGCCCAAAGGATCTTTTCGCGTCCGAGCGTGGAAAGAAAAAGGAAGAGAAAGCCGATATCGATACTTCCTTTGTGGAGGATAGAGAGGATAAAGGGAGCGATGCCTTTGCCCCAAGCTTGCAAGATAGCGATGATGATGAAAGTTAACGAGTAAATCGGGATAGCAAGGCAAAGGATTCTGAGGAACTCAGCCCCATAGGCGATAGTTTCTTCATCGCGGATGAAACCCCCGACCAGCGCTTCGGGGAAAAAAGTGAGCAAGCCATAGAGAATAAGGAGAATGTTTCGGAAGCGATGGCGGAATAAAGAATGACTTTTTTCATTTCGTCGCTTTCATGGGCCGCATAGTAGTAAGCGACAAGGGGCAACATCCCTTGAATGATGCCCTGATTCACCGCATAGGCCAGTTGGTCGATCTTCCGGTCGATGCCAATCCCCGCCATCGCCGCGCTCCCGAGCGGCGCGAGCATCGCATTAAGGAAGCAGTTTGAGAACATGGCACAAGCCACCATGGCAAAACTGGCTAATCCGGAGCGAAGAATCTCGATCGACAGCGAAAAAGGCTTGTCCGGCCCCTTGATGGAGAAAGAGGATAGTCCCTCTTCCCGTTCTTTCCAAAGATAGACAGCAAAGAAAAGACAGCCAATCAAATTCGAGATTCCGGTGGCAATCGCCGCTCCGGCTACCTCTTGACCTTTAGGAAGCAAGACGAACATGAAAAGAGGATCAAGCCCGACATTGATGCAAGCCCCGATAGCGAGGCCGAGCGTCGCGGTCTTGGGGTGGCCGCTTGAACGGACCAGTTCGCCGAACACCGAAGCGAGGATGGTGGGGAGGCCGCCGATCGTCACCGTCCGAAGAAGATAAGTCAAAGAATAATCGAGGTCATTTTCGTCCGCCCCAATCAAAAGGAGGAAGGGTTTGTGAAGAAAAAGGATCAAAAGGGCGTAGATGAGGCCGAGAAAGAGGCTTCCCCAGACAGCCAAGGCGAACGCTTGTTTCGCCTTCGGTTTGTTGCCCTCGCCGAGAGCCCGCGAGATCGCGCTGGCCCCGCCGATGCCAAAGAGGTTACTGATCGCAGTGAGAATTGTGTAGACAGGTAAACAGAGCGATACGGCAGCAACGGCATCCTTATCATTGGTTAGCCCGACAAAGAAAGTGTCCGCCATGTTGTAGGCGACGGCGATAATCTGACTCACAATGGTCGGAATGACCATTGCCCTTAGAGCCTTCCCCGCTGGGTATTCCCGATAAATCCTGTCGTTACTATCCGCCTGTTTACCTTTTTCCATAGATGAATGTACTTTCGCTGGTCAGTTATGCGCCTTGGAGTGGACTCGAAGTCAACCTCAAAAAAGGTAAGGGATTGACCCCCCGCATATTCCAAAGGCTATGGTGAGGTCGGCATAAAAAAAACAAGACGATGCTCTTATCCCTCGCGGTGTACCTTTATTTTTCGTTGCCTAGGGATAACCATCCGCCAATCCAAGACTTGGAATTTGGAGGTGTGTTTTGATTCAGAATTGCGCGTTTGTCAAAAACCTTCAAAGGTTCGGATGTTTTCTTAAGCAAAAACGCTTTATTTATGGCATCGCTTGGCTTGATTTCAAAAATGGAAAAATGGCGAGTTTCCTGTGTGATATAATCAATATCGGTAAAGAAATACCAATTTAATGAAGGAGGGTATTCATGTCCTATCGCTTCAATTTGAATGAAACCAGTTACCATGGTTTCGGCGCTATTGATAATGTCGTTCCGGAAGTCAAAGCTCGTGGCTATAAAAAAGCCTTGGTTTGCACGGACCCCGGTCTTTTGAAGTTTGGTGTGACCGACAAAGTGACTTCGTTACTAAAAGCAGCGGGTCTCGATTTCGAAATCTATTCCAACATCAAACCCAACCCCACGATTGAGAACGTTCAGTCTGGCGTTGTGGCTTTCAAAAAAGCCAAAGCCGATTACCTTATCGCCATCGGCGGTGGTTCTTCTATGGATACCTCAAAAGCCATCGGCATCATTGCGACCAACCCGGAATTTGCCGATGTTCGTTCGCTCGAAGGCGTAGCTCCGACCAAGAAACCCTGCGCCCCGATTATCGCCATTCCGACTACAGCCGGAACCGCCGCTGAAGTGACAATCAATTACGTCATCACCGATGAAGAAAAACACAGGAAATTCGTTTGCGTTGATCCCCATGATATGCCCATTATTGCGGTAGTGGATCCCGCCATGATGTCTTCGATGCCAAAAGGCTTGACTGCTTCGACAGGCATGGATGCTCTTACCCACGCGATTGAAGGCTACATCACCAAAGGTGCCTGGGAACTTTCGGATATGTTCCACATCGAGGCGATCCGTATCATTTCACACAACATCGAATCCGCGGTCCGCAACGAAACCAAAGGTCGAGAAGAGATGGCCTTGGGGCAATACGTCGCCGGCATGGGTTTCTCCAACGTCGGGCTTGGCCTCGTCCATTCGATGGCTCATCCGCTCAGCGCGTTCTATGACACTCCGCATGGAGTTGCCTGCTCGATTCTTTTGCCGACCGTCATGCGTTATAACGCCCCCTTCACCGGCGAGAAGTACCGGGAAATCGCCAGAGCGATGGGTGTAAAAGACGTTGACAAGATGAGCCAAGACGAATATCGCAAGGCTGCTTGCGATGCCGTTCAAAAGCTTTCGATTGCCGTCGGGATTCCTGCAAACCTCAAAGGCATCGTGAAAGAGAAGGATCTTTCGTTCTTGGCCGATTCCGCTTTGGCAGATGCTTGCTGCCCTGGCAATCCGCGTAAGCCGACGAAAGAAGAAGTCATCGCGATTTATAAGTCGTTAATGTAATGGCTCGAAAGACGGCTCCGCAACCTCCGGCGGGGTCGTCTTTTTTAATGGTGTTCAATCAAAGTCGTGCGTAAAACCCTGTCTTGTCCAAGATTAAAACACCCCTTAAATTTTTGGCGAAAAAAACCTGTTTAAACAGGCCTTTATTCGTTTTTTAGGATAGACTAATCGACAATCGGGGCCATGCGGTCAGGGATTTCGAGCAATTCTGCGCAATGGTTTGAGGCATCGGAGAAAATGCTGGCACCACCCTTGGCGTCAATGGCTTTTGTCTTCCGTTCTTCGAGAATGGCAAAATGCTCTGTGAAAAAGGCTTTGATATCCGATTCTTCGCTATCAGAACTCTTCCAATATGACGCCCCGTCGTATTCGTAATAGTCGTTGGTATTTTTCACCCCGAAACCCACGGTATTGAAGCGGAAAGATTGGATGGTATCAGTCGATTCATCGTAATTCGTGTCCATGACAAAGTCGGCTTCCATCGGAAAAGGAGTGTTGTTGGCGGGATCATGCTTGATCCGGATTTTTTCGTGACCATAGAAAGTGAGTTCATTTTGGTCGACATTGCGGTCGGCGGAGACGATTAAATCGTAATCAAGGTCGTATTCTGTTGCTCCCCCAAAAAAATGATAGCCCGAATAAAAATGCATCGGTTGGTGGACGACATCGTAGCCGTTGTTGAGAAGAAGCCCAACATAATAAATAATGGAAGGCCCTTCTGATGCGGCAAACTTACCTTCAGTTTCGTCGATTTGATGTCGTTTAGACAAGCCTGAGTTAACGTTGGCATTTGTTTTGACGAGCCGGGCCATGCTTTCGCCAGCTTCCATGAAAACTTTTCCATCGTTGTTCGAATTTCCGTGTAAAGTCAAAGGCAAAACAACCGCTAAAGCGATAGCGGCACAAGCGCCAGCGGGGATGGCAATTTTCGCCCATAAAGGCATCCGTTTTTTGTCGTTGCTTTTTCTAACGTTTCAACGTGCGGGGTCTCTTTCTCGAGACGGGCATCAAAATCGTTTACGAATTTCTTTTTCCAGTTACTCATTTTGAATAGGTCTCCTTGATTTTTTTCTTAGCCTCGTGATAGTGCAGTTTTGCTGTCGACATCGGAATCGAAATCAATTCCGAAATCTCTTTCCACGATAGTCCAAAGCCAATGCGGTAACCCGCGATGGTTTTCTCCTCGACACTCAAATTCAACGGCAAGAGACTTTCTAAGGGAGTTGGTTCATTCTCGCCGAGAGATTCTTCTACCTCGGGATTCAGATTCTCTTCTTTATTCTTGGCACAATCGATCGCGCAGTTTCTCGCGGTTTGGCAAAGATAAGAATGGAGAGCGGAAGGTGAAGCGATTGTCGATCGATTCGTGAGAACCCGGGTAAAAGTCTCTTGGTAAACATCCTCGGCGTCTTCTTTGGTTTTTACGTAGGCGACGATAATGAAATAAGGCAGCTTTCGGTAAGCTTGATAGACTTCCGCGGCGGCTACGTCATCGCCCCGGATGAAGTTTGTTGCGGTTCGAATGGAGACGTTCATAAATGATCTTCACTAGTATAGACTTTGAAAAAAGTCGATTCGTCTAAAGAAGTTTTTCGCTTCGGGAGAGTGTTGTTCTGAGCGAAGGCCTACCCGCTTCTTCGGTTGGTTGGCATTTAAGAGTTCTTAATTAAATGATTTGAACTTTTAGAAGAGATTTTCAAATTAATTTTATTTAGCGAAACATCGTTCAATCACAAATATTGGTAATTTTACATTTCTAATAAAATCCAAAAATGTAAGCGCTTAATATGGCGATGGACCTGAGTTACCGATTTCCCGTTATTTTTGGAACGCGAGCGTATCGGTTGAATATCGTAAAGTAAAAGTGCTGTTTTTGATTGCTTAATTTACAGAAAGTGGGGACTCCCTAATGAAAAAAGCAATGCCGTTACTGACGTTATCGATGGCGCTCATTCTTGCCGGATGCGGAGGTGGAACTTCTTCCTCCTCGGTCATTTCGACTTCGACCAATTCTTCATCAAGCACTTCGTCAACTCATTCCTCAAGTGCATCCTCTTCTAGTTCGTCATCTTCTAGTTCGTCTTCGTCTTCGAAGACTGCTCCGAAATTCGCTGCTAGCGATTTTGGCGGTCTTTTAGGCCATTACTACGCTAAAGGTCAAAGCCTTGAAGCAACTTCAGATGCTTTTACTCTCTCGGATGGTACGGCTCTAGTTCCAACCGCAATTTCCGATGGTAGCTATGGCAAAACAGTTTCGTTCGGATCCGACTTTAATAATGCGAATTACCGGATTTCTTTACAAGGAAAGGCCGAAACTCGTCTCTATTTCGTTCTTGAAAAAGAGGTTTCTGGAACTTATCAGACTCTTTATTCTTTCATGCCCTCGGTTGCTTCGCTTCGCGGTCTATATACCTACGAAGATGCTGTTTACGCCAACTCGCGTTCCTTATTTTTGACGGATTCTTTCAATCTTGAAAGCGGACGCTTCGATGCGGTCGAATCTTTTAGTTCGTCTTATCTTCCGTGGAAATATACCTTTACCAGCTTCTTAGCGAAGAATGCGAATGGTTTCGTTCCGGGTATTGAACTCATCGAAAGCGATGGCACGATCGATGGTTCCTTTATTTCTTCTCTCGACGCAGAAAAAACGAAGATTACGTTAAAAGATACCGGTGATGGTTTTAGCGATATGTATTCCAACGCCGGCTTATTCACTTTCGGCTATTTCGATGAAACCAGCGGAAGCGAATCTTATCTTGCTGACGGCGAGACGAAGACATTCACCATCAATGACAAAGGCCCTTATTCTTATGCCACCGTTGTTGATGATAACGGAGCCTTCATCATAATGGGTAAAACTGTCTTTTCCGAGGATCTTCGTCGTTCCCGAATCCGGTTTTGAAAAACCTAAGAGGTGACGGATTGTGGTGGACTTTCCCGCTCCATTGGGGCCAAGAAATCCAAAGCACTCGCCGCGTGTCACTTGAAAGGAGACATCAAAGACACCGCGTCCGGAACCATAGTCTTTTGTGAGATGATCGACTTCGATTTCGCTCATAACTCCTCCTTGAGACGGAGGCTATTATAGGTGCGAAAAGATGAAGCTCAATAAACAAATAATGAGCATTTGTTCAAAAATGAACAGTCATTATTAAAGTTGTACAAAAATAAAAATTATGATGTGAAATATATTAGGAACTATGCCATCTTTGATGAGTATTCGTATTTCTGTTCAAAAATGGACAAAATCGTGATATAACCTGATTATGCCGAAAAAAGAATACCGAAGTTATCTCCGGTCTCAGACTCTAATTCAAGAGGCCGTGGTCTATCTTCTCAAAGAGAAAAAAGATTTTTACAGCATCACCGTGAGCGATGTCTGCCGAGTCGCCAATATCAATCGTGGGACTTTTTATCATCATTATGCAAACATTGCTGAAGTCGCCAATTCGATTGAAGCAGGTTTGATGGCAGCCATGACTAACACTTGGAATGAGTCTAAAGCTAAAAACGGCAGCATCGCAAACTTTATTCGGATTGTCACCTCGAAGTTCAAAGAAAACGAAATCGCCTACAAAAGCCTCGTGGATTATATTCCTAACTATTTATTTGAAGACATGAAAGAGAAGTTTTTGCATGAGATCGAGCCTGATTTTCGTCGTCACGGAACGCTCTCAAATTATGCCCACGCGACGATTGTGGTTCTCTCGAGTGGAATTTCATCCCTGTATTTGGATTACTTTAACGGAAAGAGCGCGTTGACTCTCGATGAAATTCAGGAATCCAGTATTCGAATCGTCGATAACGTTTTGACTTACAAGAGCGTTGAGTGATCACGCTTTGTTAAGATAAGGATTGACTTAGAGTCGACTCTAAGCTGTATAACTTTTTTGGCATCATCCATGAAAGCAAACAGAATCAAAAACATTGTTCGAAAAACAAGCCTCCTCTTGAATTTCTCAATAGGCTTTCTTCTTGCTGCCTGCGGAAGCGGGACAAACTTAGCCTCTTCGTCATCTTCCCTTGAAGCCACGTCCCAGATGTCGGGTATGGCAGTAATTTATTTTTCTTGCACGAACGCCACCAAAGGGATTGCCGATAAAATCGCTGAGAAATTGTCCTGCCCCGAAATTCGCATTATCCCGAAAGAAGCCTATGCCTCGGACGATCTCAACTATAACGATAATTCGTGTCGGGCGAATCGGGAGCAAAATGATCCCGCAGCGAGACCGGCGATTGAAAACGCGATTGATTTCTCGGCTTATCAGACGATATTTCTCGGCTATCCCATTTGGTGGGGAACTTTGCCTAAAATCATTTACACCCTTTGCGATAATTACGATTTTTCCAATCGAACCTTGGTGCCATTTTGTACCTCGGGGTCAAGCGGAATCGAGTCTAGCGTTACGGCCTTAAAAACACTCGAACAAGCCGCTGGGGTTTTGCCCGGAAAACGCTTTGCCTCTTCGTCGACTCAGATTGAGGTTGATTCCTGGATCACGAGTCTCTCTTTATAATCTCCAGAAGAGGCGGTATCTTTTAAGTCAGAATTGAAAAGTAGCCTCAAAAGCAGAAGTATATTCAATATTTTAAATAACTTCGTTTCTTCCGATGACGATTTTATATTTTCTTCATTGTTAATTTCTTTTTCACTGAGAAAATATCGGTTATATTGACAGTCATCAATATAATGAATAACATATTCACGTTCATCAATCTGAAAGAAACGAGGATTATCTCTATGGAAAAAGAAGAATTACTCTCGAGGATGGAAAGCCTGTCGGATGGAACCCGGCTTGAAATCGTTCATCTTCTTTCGACGAATGGAGAGATGTGTGCTTGCGAGTTATTGAAGAAACTCTCGATTACCCAAGGCACCCTTTCTCATCACATGAAAGATTTAGCCGCATCGGGAATTGTTGTCTCTCGAAAAGAAGGCAAGTGGTGCCATTATGCGTTAAACGCTAAAGCCCTTTGTGAAATGGCGGATTATCTCGATTCTCTTTGCTGCCCTCATCCGGGCGAATGCTCGTGCGGGTGCTGCGGGAAATAAATTAGTCTAAAAAAGAAAGCGATGGAGGCTTGTTTTAAGCATGGAAGAAATCAAAGAAAACCCCGATCAGATTCCGGAGAAAAAATGGTATCAAAAACCTTGGTTTTTCTGGGCGATTGGCATCGTTACTTTTCTCGTGATACTCAACGTGAGCTTAGGGCTCACGATTGGTTGGGACAAAGCAAAAATCCCTTGGGATTTCTTGAGCGATCAGGTGCTCGGAATGAAATGGCTGAACTATCTCTTAGGGCTAGCCATAACGGGGATTGGAGGGACTTTTGCAGGGGATTCTTGGCAATACCGCGTTGAAAGTTCAGTCCAGTTTTTCGTCTATGATTTCATCAAAATTGGCATCTTGCTCTGTGTTCTGATTTTCCTCGTTTCTTACGTCCAATCCTATTTCCCGCCGGAGCGAACCAAAAAGATTTTGGGAAAATTCCATGGTATCGGTGCGAATATCATCGGCGCCTTTTTGGGTACAGTGACGCCATTCTGTTCTTGCTCCTCGATTCCAATCTTTATCGGTTTCACCCGGGCAGGCTTATCGAGCGGCGTGACGTTTTCTTTCCTGATTTCAAGCCCTCTTGTGGATCTCGGTTCCTTGATGCTTTTGGTTGGCTTCTTTGGCTGGCCGATCGCGATTGCGTATGTTCTTGTGGGATTAATCATTGCTGTGGTCGGCGGAACCCTGATTGAAATTAGCGGGATCGGCGATCAAGTCAAAGACTTCGTGAAAGCCGGACCTTCCGCAGTCGATATTGATGCGCCTTCGTTAACGCGAAAGGATCGTCTTATCTACGCGCGAGACCAGATGTGGGGGACTTACAAAAAAGTCTTCGTCTACATTGTGATTGGAGTTGCCTTAGGGGCAGTGATTCATAACGTTATCCCGGCGGAGTGGATTGAAAACGTTCTCGGGGGCAATACCTGGTACGGCGTTTTGGTCGCCACGTTCGTCGGAGTGCCAATGTATGCCGATATTTTTGGAACCCTTCCGGTGGCTGAGGCTCTCTATGCCAAAGGCGCGGGCTTAGGAACCGTTTTGGCTTTCATGATGAGCGTAACAGCCTTGTCTTTGCCTTCGCTCATCATGCTGAGCAAAGCAGTGAAGCCAAAGTTGCTGGCCGTTTTCATCGGGGTAGTGGTCTTTGGGATTATCGCCATCGGATATTTATTCAATGCTTTCGGCTATCTCCTGATGTAGGGGATAGAGGAAATAAATAAAGCAAGAACAAGGAGGTATTTACCATGAAGATTCAAGCTTTAGGATGCGGATGCAAACGTTCAGTCGCCAATTACGAAGCCGTGGTCGAAGCGGCTAAGGAATTAGGGATTAGCGATGAGGTGGAATTCTATAAGGATTCGGACGGGATCATGGCCATGGGCATTATGTCGACTCCGGCTTTAGTGATCGACAACAAAATTTATGCGATGGGGCGCGTGCTCACGGTGGAACAAGCGAAAGAGCTTCTTCAAAAGGCCCAATCGGGTAACGTTTGTTCGTGCGGAAAATAACGGAGTTTCCCCCTAAACAAAAGTGAACGAAAGTGCTGGCTCGTTTCTTGATTGTATTTTTGACGTGCTACAATCAAGAATCATGGACGGCAATCTTTTTCGTCTCTTCGCTTTGTTTTTGTCCCTCATTTCGTTGGGATTGCTTTTCTATCTTCGTGATAAACGCCACGTTAGCGGGATTCTCATTGTCGTTCTTTCTCTTGTCCTTCTTCTTTATAAAAGCGGCGAGACGATTTATTTCGCTCAAGAGGGTAAAAGCGTTATTCCTTATGAAGTATCGCATTTGGCGTATTGGGTCGTACCGTTTCTTTTTCTTGTTGGACTCCCCGGATCCGATTATGCGGGCGGGGCTCTCGCGTTCGTTTGCGGAGTTGGCTTTCTTTTGGGAGCGTTCATCCGACCCGCTGATCTCATCGCGAATATGACGCTTTATGAGGATATCCGACTCTTATTTACTCATGAATTGTTCTTTTTTCTCTCGCTACTTAGTTTATTCACCTATCGTTCCTTCCTGGGCAAGGATTACTGGTCTTTCGTGATGACGATGTTCTTTTTCCTCCTCTATTTTTTACTCCTTCGCTACCGTGTGATTTTTCCCAAAGAAGATTTCTCTTCTTATAGCATCGCGTTACGGGTAATGGATGGAAGCTTAGTCAATTATTTGATCCCGGACGCTTCTTTAACGTGGCGGATTCTTTTTGCCAGTTTTTGTATCGGGCTGATTTTCTTAGTGCCTTGGCTCCTCCTTCTTCTGAACCAAGCGTGGTTTCGCCAAGAGATCAAAAAAGGAAAGGTCAAAGAAAGAGATGTGCCATTGGAACACCGCTATGGGTTAATTCCTTGGCTTCAACGGAAGAAATGCGAGTCAAAAATAATCCCCTTCTCTCGTTAAAAGAGCAGGTTTTTGAAAAATCCGTTTGGGTTTTGCAGTAAAAATTAACGAGATTGTTTTTCGAGGTAGTGCTTCTTTAACGCCTGGAAGGTTTCTTCAGAAATATCGTGTTCTATCTTACAAGCATCGCGATAGGCCGTCGTTTCATCGACTCCTAAGGACATCAAAGCAGCTCCGATGATTTTGTGCCGTTCATAAGTTTTGCTCCCGATTTCAAGACCTTTCGGGCTTAGAAGAATTTCATCCTTGTCACCAAAAGAAAGGTATCCCGTCTCTTTAAGTTTTTTTAAAGCGAGAGAAACGCTGGGTTTGCTATAAGCAAAACTCGTGGCCAAATCAATCGCATGGACTTTGCCTTTGCCTTTGCTTTCTTCAAGCATTAAGATGCGTTCGAGATAGTCTTCACCTGATTCGTAGATATCCATTTTTGTTAACCTCGCTTGACGGATTTTGCCGATGATTGGCGCTTTTCTTTTTCGCTTAAGTTAGTCTATCCTAACTTTTATCCCACTTCAAGGGATATGCGTGGTATAGTAATACCGAAGTTAGCGTAGGCTAACTCAGGAGGAAAAACGATGCCATTAAGAGTAGCTCCAGTCGGCACTAGCTTCCGAGTTGTACGGATTGACTCGGACGAAAAGACCAAAAAACACCTCGAGAGTCTCGGGGTAACGTTGAACGCAGAGGTGGAGATTCTCTCCCATCTTGGTGAGAGCACGATCTGCAAGGTGAAGGAGAGCCGTTTGGCCTTCGACACCGATGTTTCGAATGCGATTTATGTCGCTTAATTCATTCGAAGGAAAGGATTGAAAAAACAGGTATGGAAAAAAGCCTGAATTCTTTCGTCATGGGCGAAAGCGGGATCATCGTCTCCGTTAAAGGCGAAGGCAGAGTTCGGAGGCGGCTCCTCGATATGGGGATTACTCCGGGCGCGGAGGTTTATCTTCGGAAGAAGGCGCCACTTGGTGATCCTTTAGAAATTACGCTCCGGGGTTATGAGTTGACCCTTCGTAAGGATGAAGCTTCCTATATCTACCTCGAATCCGAAGGGATGAAGGAGGAAAAACGATGAAGCGCTTTGCACTAGCGGGCAACCCGAACTCGGGCAAAACAACATTATTCAATTCGCTTACGGGTAGCTCCGAATACGTCGGCAACTGGCCCGGCGTCACCGTCGAGAAGAAGGCGGGGACATACAAGAACAAAAAGACTGGAGCGGTGGCATCCGTGGTGGATTTGCCAGGGATTTATTCTCTTAGCCCCTATACTCCAGAGGAGGTTGTCTCGCGGAATTTTATTCTCGAGGAGAAACCCGACTGCGTGATTAACATCGTTGATGCGACGAACTTGGAACGCAATCTTTATCTCACGACTCAGATCTTGGAGATGGATGTGCCAGTGGTTATCGCTCTCAACATGATGGATGCGGTGGCAAAGAACGGCGATTATATCGATACCGAAAAGCTTTCAAAGGCTTTAGGGGTCCCCGTCGTCGGAATCTCCGCTTTGAAGGAGGAGAATCTCGATGAACTCATGGGGGCGGCAATTCGTGCCTCGGAAGCTTCAAGAAAAGGCTGCTCCTTTTTGAAGGATTGTCTGGTACAGGAATTGATTGATTCCTTAAGTGAGAATTACGAGGCCAAAGGCATCCTCAATGCTCGTTTCCACGCGACGAAACTTGTCGAGGACGACGAAATTGAGAAAAAAGCCGAACCGGAACTTTCCGAGAAAGTCTCCGCTTACAAAGAAACGTTCAAGAACGAAACCTTTGGGACAGACTTCGAGGCCATCGTCGCCGACGCTCGCTACAAGTACATTTCCGAATATCTCGCCCCGGCGGAAACTAAACGAATTCGCAAGGCTTCTGAAAAGATGACGTTATCGGACAAAATTGACCGCATCATGACCAACAAATGGGTGGCCTTGCCTCTTTTTGCAGTCGTTCTCTTCCTGATTTTCCATTTCGTCTTCGGGGAGGATCTTCTTTATCTGAACGCGATGGGAGCGGTGGATTCCACCTTTCCTGGAGAGGGGCCTTTCGCTGGTCTTTTCTCGAACGGAGGGATTGCCTCCCTCGGCGTTTTCCTCCAGTCTTTGCTTACGGATTGCACGGATTGGCTAACGGAGGCGACCCGCACTGGGATGACGAACGCTGGAGCAGCCGAATGGTCGATTGGATTGGTGTGCGATGGCGTGATGGGCGGACTCTTTGCTGTTTTGAGTTTTCTCCCGCAAATCGCCCTTCTTTTCTTCTTTTTCAGCATTCTCGAAGACTCGGGCTACATGGCCCGCATCGCCTTTATTTTGGATAAAATCTTCCGAAAATACGGCTTATCCGGTCGCGCGTTCTTGCCGATGATCATGGGCTTCGGTTGCTCGGTCCCGGCGATGATGAATACTCGAACCCTCGCCACGGATAACGAACGGACTTCAACGATTCGAGTTATTCCCTTCTTCTCGTGTGGCGCGAAGTTGCCGATTATCCTTGCTGTCGCGGGCTGCGTGGCGGAACTCTTCGGTTTCGCCCATCCAGAGCTCATCACACTAGGAATGTATTTCCTCGGTGTGGTCGTCGCTCTTATCTGCGTGCTTTTGATGCGTCATACGACACTCAAAGGCGAGACGCCGCCCTTCATTATGGAACTGCCCTCTTATCACCTTCCGCAGCCCCGAGCCTTGGCCATTCACGTCTGGGATAAGACCAAACACTTCGTCAAGAAAGCATTCACCATCATCCTTGCCTCGACGATTCTAATTTGGTTTCTCAGCCATTTTGCCTGGAACTGGGGCTATCTCGCCGATGAGGATATGGGTCAGTCCATCCTCGCAAGTTTAGGTAAACTCATTCAGCCGATTTTCACTCCGCTTGGCTTTGGCTCGCAATTAAATGGAGGCCAAAACGGGACGGGTTGGACGTTTGGTGTCGCCGCCATCAGCGGGCTCATCGCCAAGGAGAACGTGATCGGGACTTTCGGGACTCTGGCCGCGAGTCTCGGGCATGTCTTCGATCCGGATCTCGACGAGAGCGCGGCGGGCGTCGCCTATGTTCTTGCCATCGCTAAAGATACGGGCATCACGATCCCTGGCCTCATTAGTTTCATCGCCTTCAACGTCTTTGCCATTCCGTGCTTCGCCGCGACAGCGACTGCGAAAAGCGAACTGCCGAAGGGAAAGTTCAAAGGGACAATTGTCTTCTGGCTTGCAACGGCCTACACCGTCTCTTCGGCAATTTACACGATCGGGAGTTGGTGGTGGACTTGCTTCATCTGGGCTGGCGCGTTTGTAATAGCGCTCTATCTCATCCATCGCTATAACGTGAGCCATCACGTCCGCAAAGCGGAGGTGGCCTAGATGAACTGGGTGGACATCCTGGTCGTGGTCTTGCTCAGTCTTCTCGTCATCGGCTTGCTCGTTTATTTTCTTCTCCGAAAAGTCCAAGGGAAATCCCTCACGGGCTGCGACTGCGCCTCGGGGAAGGGCAAGGCCATCGTCAAAGCCTACCATGACGAGAAAGCCAAGGAGGATGAGGGAAAAACAGCTTGTCCCTATTGCCACAAATGAAGCCCGTTACCAAGCGAAAAATCCTTTTAGCTATTGCGGAAGGTGATCCCCACCATTTCAAAGCGGTCGAGATTGCTTCGTCCCTCGGAGTTTCGAGGGCTTGGGTGTCATCGGAGGTGAAACATCTTCTCGATGAAGGTCTCTTTATCGAAGGCAAAGGAAAGAAACTGAGCCTCACGGAGCAAGGAGAAAAAGAGATGGAATTGGCTAAGGAAGAATACCGAAAACTATCGCTAGCAATCGCCGTGGAATTCTCGCTGTCTTCGGCTGAAGCCCATCGTCTCGCCCGGAGGTTGCTTGAAGGAACTTATTGAAGTCTCTTTCAATTCTTCGAGAGGATAACTGCGCCATAAACGCCTTCGAAATGAAGGCGTTTTTTGTTTATTAAATGAAAGGAAATAATGCCTAACGAAAAGGATTTTTGATGAAGAAAAATCCTTGGGGGTTTGTCCATTTCGATGGGGTGAAAAAAGAAATTTAGACAAATTGCCTTTTCTCATGCTCATTTTGGAATAAAGCGGGAGAAAAAGAGGAATAAAGCTCGGTATTTTCGGGATTTATGAATGTGGTTTGAGACACAGTGTCATCGGGAAGGAAAAAGCGATAAATAAGGAATGAGATAAAGCCAAGAAAACGAGAAATAATGCACCAAAAATGTGGTTTATTAATTTTTGAGGAACAGGGTTTTCTTCCTTTTGTTCTGCTTGTGATTTTTTCTTTTTTTGCTCAAATTAGGGCTCGAAAATAAAACTTTTTCAATTCTCCGCTAAGGAATGTCTCTTCGTTTCGCTTTGTGACATACTCATTTTGGTAAAGATAATGGGTAAGACTTTTTATGCTGCAATTGACTTAGGTGCCTCCAGTGGACGCTTGATGCTGGGGTCCGTTTCTTCGAAAGGCTTTGCTTTAGAAGAGATCCATCGTTTTGCTAATGGTGCTTCTCATCAGGGCGAAGCTTTGGCCTGGGATATCGAGGCGTTATTTCGCGAAATCATCATTGGGCTAAAACGTTGCAAAGAAATCGGTAAAATCCCGTCTTCACTTGCCATCGATTCCTGGGGTGTCGACTATGCCCTCCTCGACGAAAAAGGTCAGACGATTTACCCCGTTTATTGCTATCGGGATGCCCGAGGCGAAAAGGCGGCGAATAAAGTTCACGAACGGATTCCCTTCTCTCTTCTTTATGAGCAAAACGGGATTCAATACGAACCTTTTAATACGCTTTATCAACTTTGTGCCGATCAAGAAGCCGGCCGGCTTGACCGTGCCAGCGATTTCTTAATGATACCGGCTTATTTGTCTTATCGTTTAACGGGCAAAAAATCCCAGGAATATTGCAATGCGAGTACCACGGGATTGGTGAAACCCATCACCAGAAAATGGAATCGAGAGCTCATCCGGAAATTAGGCTTGCCAGAACGTCTTTTTGTGCAAGAGCCGCAAGAGCCTCCGTTCTTTTTAGGATCTTTAAAAAAAGAAATCGCTGAAGAGATTGGCTTTCAATGCCAAGTTTATATGGTCGCCTCGCATGATACGGCCTCAAGCGTTGTCGCTCTTCCCAGCGAGAAACCCTGTCTCTTTCTTTCGAGCGGGACTTGGTCCCTCTTGGGCGTAGAGATGGCAAAACCTTTGATCAATGCAGCTGGCGAAAAAGCTAATTTCACCAACGAAGGTGGTGTTGGAGAAATCCGTTATTTGAAGAACATTATGGGGCTTTGGCTAGTTCAATGCCTTCAAAAAGAATATCCCGATGTCTCGTTTGCCGAGATGGCATCTTTGGCTGAGAAGAAAGCAAATTTTGATTACGCCTTAGACATCGATGATCCGCGTTACCTCATGCCGCAAAAAGTATCCGTGCTCATTCAAAAGGAATGCCGCGTTAAAGGCAATCCCATTCCGGAAGACGTTGGCTCTCTCGCTTACGCCATCTATTGTTCTTTAGCCCATGATTACGCCCGAAGCATTCGCTTGCTCGAGCAATTGACGTCGACGAGTTACTCCACTCTTTATGTGGTTGGTGGGGGACGCAAAAATGCTTATCTCAATCGTTTGATTGAAGAGAAGACGGGCAAGACTGTCATCCTCGGTTCGGGCGAAGCGACTTCCTTAGGCAGCATTGCCTTACAAGCCTTGGCCCTTGGGCAAGTCAAAGATTGAACTGAAATGAAAGAAAAAACAATTGAAGAGGAGGACTAAAAGATGTTTGAAGAAGCGAAGAAACGTTACGAGGCGTTAGGCATCGACGTTGAAGCGACGTTAAAGACGCTCAAGGCAACGCCGCTTTCGGTCCATTGCTGGCAAGGCGATGATGTCCAAGGTTTTCAAAGCGATGCCGCTTTGTCGGGCGGCATTCAAGCGACCGGAAATTATCCGGGCAAAGCCCGCAATTTCGCTGAACTAAAACAAGACATTGAAGAAGCCTTTTCTTTGATGCCCGGAACCAAGCGGCTCAATCTTCACGCGATTTACGCGGTGAGCGAAAAACCAATCCCAATGGATCAAATAACTCCGAAGGATTTCCAACCGTGGATTGATTTTGCCAAAGCCCATCATATTGCGCTGGACTTTAACCCGACATTCTTCTCCAATCCGATGGTGAAAGATGGATTAACCCTTTCTTCACCCGATGAGAAAGTTCGTTCTTTTTGGGTCGCGCATGGCAAGGCTTGCCGCGCGATTGCTGCTTCCTTTGGCGAAGTCCAAGGTTCGCCTTCACTATGCAACGTTTGGATTCCTGATGGTCTCAAAGACATTCCTTCAGATCGTTTGGGACCGCGCTTACGCCTTAAGAAATCCCTCGATGAGATTTATGCGGTGAAATATCCTCACGAACAAATTCTCGATTCCGTGGAAAGTAAGACCTTTGGAATCGGAGTCGAAAGCTACACGGTTGGGAGTGCGGAATTCTATCAAAATTACGCGGCTTTAAATGGTGTTTGCTGTCTCTTAGATAATGGCCACTTCCATCCGACGGAGAACGTTGCCGACAAGATTCCTTCTTTGCTTGCATTTTATGATCATTTGGCTCTTCATCTTACCCGCTCGGTTCGCTGGGATAGCGACCATGTGGTTCTCAAGGATGACACGATGCAAGAAATCTGCGATGAACTCGTTCGCTGCCATGCCCTCAAAAAGGCCGCTATTGGTCTCGATTATTTTGATGCCTCGATTAACCGTATTGCGGCTTGGGTCATTGGCGAGCGAAGCGTGGAAAAATGCCTTTTGGTCTCCCTTCTCATGCCTTGGGATCGTCTCAAAGCGCTTCAAGATGCCGGCGATTTCACTCACGCGATGGCTTTGCGAGAAGAGATGAAGGATCTTCCGTTTGGCGACATTTGGATGGAGTATCTCCGCCGCGAAGGTCTTAACGAGTCGTTTATGGACGAGATCGATAATTACGAAAGACAAGTTCTTTCGAAGAGGAAATAAAAATGAAGGTTCTCGAGAGTAGTTTTGCGAAACGGTTTATCCAACTTTGTGCTGATGGTTATGCCCGGGGCTGGCACGAACGCAATGGCGGCAATCTTTCTTATCGGATGGACGAGGAAGAGGTTGCTTCGGTGAAAGAAGAATTCAATCTGCAATCCCCTTTTCAACCAATCGGAGCGACGATTGACAATCTCGCCGGTGAGTATTTTCTCGTCAAATGCACCGGAGCTTATATGCGGAACGTTCCGTTAAACCCCAAGCATAATATCGGGATTATTCATTTGGATTCGAAAGGCGCTTCGTATCAAATCGTTTGGGGAATGGAAGGCGGCATGAAACCGACTTCAGAACTCCCGTCGCACTTGATGAATCTTGGCGTTTTGAAGAGACGGACCAATGGTGCCTTCCGGGTTGTCTATCATTGCCATCCGGCCAATTTGATCGCCCTGACTTATGTTTTGCCGCTCAACGCCGAAACCTTCTCCCGCGAGCTTTGGGAAATGATGACGGAATGCCCGATTATCTTCCCGGCGGGAATCGGCGTGGTGCCGTGGATGGTTCCTGGTGGCGAAGATATCGCCAAGGCAACCTCAAAACTCATGGAGACCTATGACGCCGTCGTTTGGGCCCATCATGGCGTCTTTGTCTCAGGCGCGGATTTTGATTCGACCTGGGGCCTCGTTGAGACGATCGAGAAGGCTTCGGAAATTCTGGTCAAAGTCTTGGCGATGGGCGGAAAGAAGCAAACCATCACCACCGAAGATTTCTTGAAACTTGAGAAGCCCTTCAACGTGAAGATCAACCATCAGTTCTTGAAATAAGGTTGTCATCAGGGTGAGGCGCAAAAGTCTCGCCCTGATTTTGGATTGGCACAAAAAGAACGCCGTTTTGCCCAATTGAGTGGCTTTTTGCGCAGTTTTTATTAAGATCTATAACAAAAATTCTTCGGAGTATAGCGGAAGCTGAAAGATACTCCCGTAAGGATCTTTGAGGATATCGCCTCCCTTCTTGACTCCACAGTCTCGACGATTCGAATTAGAATAAAGGAAATCAAGGTGAATCACTATGGCATTCTCTTACGAAGAGAAAAAAGATAACTCCTCCAAATATCTCCAAATTTTCAATGGGGGGAAGAAAGCGCCAATTTTTAAAACGATCATTCATAAAAATCGTTGGCGTCTTCTCTTGTCTTTGCTTCTTTATATTATTAAAGATTCTCCGGTTGTGATCGTTCCGATTTGCACAGGCAACATCATCAACATTGCCCAAGATGTCGTAGCGGGCAAAATTACGGATGGCTATTGGTGGAGTATTGCCATCAACGCGATCATCATTGTGGTTTCGCTCTTACAGAATATTTTGACTCACACCTTGTATGCTCGGCTTAATGACAATATGTTGCGAAGCATTTCCGCGGGACTACGAGAAGCGGTTGTGAGAAAACTTCAGCACCTGTCAATCAGCTGCAAAAGCGATATGGAAAGCGGAGATTTGCAATGGAAATTCCTCCGTGACATCGACGGTGTCGATAATTATTTCTCAACGATTCTCAAACTCTTCGTTCCTTCAATCGTCACCGCTTTGGTGGCGTTTGGCATTGCGGTTTATTCGAACTGGACCATCGCGTTGTTCTTTCTTGTGGTCATCCCGCTTAACGTGATTCTCGTTCAACTTTTTAGCAAACGGATTCAGCGAGAAAACCACGATTATCGTTTGGCCAATGAATCCCTTTCCCGCCGTTTCTCAACGATGATTGAGATGCTGCCGATTTCTCAAGCGCACGGCTTGGAAGAGAACGAGATTTCTTCGCTTGATCTCGAGGTAAAGGATGTCCGCTCGAAAGGCTTAAAAGTTGATTATACGACGGCCTTATTTGGCTCCGAGATGTGGGTCGTGAGTTCTTTGATCAGCTTTGGCTGCGTCATGTTCACCATCTTTTTAGCCATCCAAGGCAAAATCGGGATTGGAGATGTCGTCCTTTATCAATCTCTTTTTGGCAACATCACGGGTCGCGTCAATACGATTGTCAACGTCGTTCCCACTTTGGGCGCGGGCCGAGAATCCCTTGCCTCGCTTTCAGAATTGATGGGGATAGAAGAGGTTGAAGACGATACCTCGAAACTTCATCTTTCCGAGGTGAAAGGGGACGTGGCTTTTCAACACGTCTCATTCCAATATCCAGGTAGCGACAAAGATGCGATTAAGGATTTCTCACTATCCGTTAAAGCGGGGGAGACGATTGCTTTCGCCGGTCCTTCGGGAAGTGGGAAGACGACTATCGTTAATCTTTTGCTCGGCTTGTTGAAGCCGAAAGAAGGAGAAGTTCTTGTCGATGGGCATGATCTTCAAGAGCTGTCTCTCAAGGATTATCGCCGCCATCTTTCCGTGGTGCCTCAAACTCCGATTCTCTTCCGCGGGACAATCAAAGAAAACATCACCTACGGCTTGGCAAAATATAGCGATGAAGATGTCGAAAAAGCTCTGGAGATCTCCAATTGCACTGAGTTTATTTCTCGTTTGCCCCAAGGAGTGAATTCGATGATTGATGAACATGGCGGGAACTTTTCTGGAGGCCAAAAACAAAGAATTACGATTGCCCGAGCCCTCATCCGGAATCCCGAGATCATCATCTTTGATGAAGCCACCAGCGCTTTGGATAATTTTTCGGAACGCTCCGTTCAAGAAGCCATCGCTAAGGCAACCCAAGGGCGCACCACTTTTGTCATTGCTCACCGCATTTCCACGATCAAAGGCGCGGACCGAATTCTTTATATCGAAGCTGGCCACGTTCTCGAAGAGGGAAGCTATGACGAATTAATGGCGAAAAAAGGCCGTTTCTTCGCGATGCAAAACGCTTCGTTCTCGGCTCAGGAAGAAGAGAAGAAAAAGATGTCTGAATACCTTTGATATGCAAAAAATAAATTGGTTTTGCAAAGATTTTTATCTTATCGATGGTCTTCTTTTATCGGAGAGATTTCGTTTAGCGATGGTTTTCCTTGCAAACCTGTTCCAATCGGAATAGAACCATACCTGTTGGCTTCGGAAGAAAAGATTTTTTAGAACAAGAAACCAATATCCATCGGAGGACCTGCGGTCGCAATCGCAAGGTCGAATCGAAGATGTCGGGTGCGCCCGGTTAACGCTTTGCATCGCCGGGTTTTTTAAATGCAGGAGAACTTTATGCGCATCCAACTCTCTGATCATTTCACCTATCGTCATTTGCTTCGGTTCATTCTGCCCTCTGTTTTGATGATGGTTTCTACGTCGTTATACAGCATTGTCGATGGCTTTTTATTTCAAATTATGCCGGAAAAACGGCCTTTGCTGCGGTGAATCTGATGGCGCCAATCCTCATGGGGACCAGCACCGTAGGTTTTATGATGGGCACCGGTGGAAGTGCAATCGTTTCAGCCAAATTTGGTGAGGGGAAAACAGATGAAGCCAATCAGGATTTTTCCTTTATCGTCTATTCTTTGATGGTTCTTTCGGTTATGCTCGCACTCATCGGTTTCTTCTTAACGCCTTCCATCGCGAGTTGGCTAGGCGCTGATGGGGAACTCTGCGACGATTGCATTCTCTATGGGCGAATTCTTTTCATCGGCCTTCCCTTATTCGCTCTTCAAGTCGCATTTCAAAGCTTTTTTGTTGTGGCAGAAAACCCAATCTCAGTTTTGTAGTCAACCTTATTGCCGGGCTGACGAACGCTTTGTTAGATTATCTATTTATCGGGGTGGCTAAGTGGGGATTGGAAAGCGCGGCAATCGCCAGCGTTATTGGCCAAGCGATCGGAGGCTTGGTGCCAGTGATTTATTTCGCCGCGAAAAACTCCTCCATTCTTCGCTTGGGCAAAGCCCGGTTTTCTTGGAGTGTCATCGGGCATACTTGCTCTAATGGTTCTTCAGAAATGGTATCGGATTTAGCTTCAAGTCTTGTTTCGGTTTTCTACAATCATCAACTCTTGAGTTTGGTGGGCCAAAATGGCGTGGCAGCGTATGGCGTCATGATGTATACCAACCTTGTTTTTGCGGCGATATTTATAGGTTATTCGATCGGTATGGCACCTCTCGTTTCGTTCCATTATGGGGCAAAAAACAATTCCGAATTGGCTAATCTCTTTAAGAAAAGCGTTGTCTTAATGGTCCTCTCGGGCCTTGCTATGGCTGGACTTAGCGAAGCTATTGCTCGTCCGGTCGTTTCATTGTTCACCAGTTATGACGAGAATCTTATGGCGCTGGCGGAAAGGGGCTTTCGGATTTTTGCTCTGAGCTTTCTGTTTATGGGCATCAATATTTTCGGTTCCGCCTTTTTCACAGCCTTAAATAACGGCCTCGTCAGTGCTTTGATTTCTTTCTTACGAACCTTGGTCTTTCAAACCGCCGCGGTTTTCCTTTTGCCTCTATGGCTTGGAGTCGATGGTGTTTGGCTTTCAGCCGTGATTGCCGAGGCCCTTGCTTGCATCATCACCTGCGTCTTCTTTTTCACGGAGCGGAAACGTTACCATTACACCCAAGGTTAATTGTTGTTTTCTTTGACTATTAAGATGATGTAGTGACTGATTTTTTCGCCTTTCGGTAACGGGAAAATCGGTTTTCGTATCGCGGAAGAAAAGCTTTTCTCTTTTTGGCTTATCCTTGGGAAAAGGAAGTTTACAAAATGAAGCAAAAGAAAATTCTTGTTTCTTCGCTGTCGCTCGTTTGTGCCGCTCTTAGTCTTTCAGGTTGCGAGAACGAAAATATCCAGCCTCTTTGGGAGGGCAAGAAAGACAGCGCGAGTAAAACCAGTCTTGTTATTTCAGATTTGCATTTAGGGGTTGATTCGGCCTTTGCCGAAAACGTGGCGAACGTGCCTTATTTGATCCAGTTCTTGAAACGAGCCAAAGTCACCGAAAGCCTCGATGAAATTGTCTTGGCTGGCGATGTTCTTGATGGCTGGTCTCTTCCGTTCTCTTACGGAGTGATTAAAGACTACCTGACGTTTTACCAAGCGGCTGCTAAAGCCAATCAAGGCGTGGTCGAGGCGATTAACGCGATTATTAAAGAAGCCCGGATCAAAGTCGTTTATGTTCCTGGCAATCATGATGTCGATTTATCTTATGATATCGTTGCTTCGATTTTCCCGAACATTACCCAAGCCCGCGATAGTGAAGGGGTCGGTACTTATCGGACTGGTTTTCGGCAAGAAGTTGCGATTGAACACGGCCATCGTTATAACGCCTTTTGCGCTCCTGACACTTTGAACGACTTGAGTTTGCGGCAAGGAAAAACGTTGATTGGCCCGGGCTATTTTATACTCGTTTAGCCGCCACGTCGCTGAAGAGCGGACACTTGCCTCGTAGCTTTAGTTTCCCAGATTTCGCGTTACCCGAAGAACCGAGTGCCGATGTTCTTGATGCCTTTCGGCTTTATTCGGTTTGGGAGCAAGCGAGCAAGAGCATCGGCGTTCCTGGCATGACCTTTGAGAGTAAATCGATCCCTTGTGGAATCGCAGGCTATGATGATTTTTACTCCTTAGCGGATATGGTTCCGCTTTATCGTAATGGTGTCGTGACGACGACCACTCTCTTCGATAAAATTGCTTCGAATTGGCTTAAACTCGAAGCCATCAATCGCGTTTTTTAAGGCTTCCGTCGGGAAACCGATAATGAGGTAAACCACCATGGCCAAAACGAAACAAAAAAAGGCATAAGGCAGTCGTTCTTTGGCAAAGAAAAAGAGGAGAAAAAATCCATCCAACAAAAGAAGGGGGACAAAGAGAATGTTCAAGAGGGTGGGATTATCACTGGTGAAGTGATAAAGGATAGTGATAAGCGCGGTGGAAATGATGCCAGTAAAAATAGTCCAAAAGAGGAGGCGTTTTCTTTTTTCTTTGGCAAAAGGCAAAAGAACATAGGTCAACGAAAAAACGATCGTTAACGTCAAAAGGCAGCGGAGCGCCATAAAGCAATCGTTCCAGATCGTTTGATTCATGACGTCATTTTATCATGGATGGAGACTTTCTTTGACCTAGACGATACGAAAAAAGTTTGCTTCTCCGACAAACCGTACAAGATTGAAGAAGGTGATTTCCCCTTTTAAAGGGAGTTTTGCGGAGATTTCAAAGTTCTCGTTGCATGAAGAATCAGTAAGCCGCTTGTTATGCCTCGCATCGAAAAACAAAGGCTGTTTCAGCCTTTAAGGCTTCTTTGGATCTCGATTAATGAAGGCCAGTTTTGTTCTTCTTCGAATCGTACATTCGGCGGTCAGCCATCGCCACAAGATTTTCCCATTTCCAGGGATAGGAAAGTTCTTCGCTCCCGGCAAAACCCACCGAGAAATCAAAGGTAAATTTCGGAGAAGAAAGGAATTGAACTTCGCGGTTGAGACGAGAGGAAATTTTCATGAATTCTTCTTTAAAGGATGTGAAATCGATTCCACAAGCTAAGATGAGGAATTCATCTCCGCCAAAGCGGACGACTAAGCGTTCTTTTCCGTGTTCGCGAGAATGGTAAGCATCTTTGAAGTAGTGCGCGCTATATTTGAGAAGCTCATCACCAACGAGGTGCCCATAGGCATCGTTAACGCGTTTGAAATCATTGAGATCAACAAAAGCAATATTGACCTTAAGGAAGGGGTCTTGGCAGCATCCTAAAGAAGGAATGAATTGCTCGTCGAGGAAGCGGCGATTGAAGAGGGTCGTCATCGAATCCGTTAACAGCATTTGATTGTAGCCGTTGACCAAGGCGGAAATCTTGTCCCGTTCGGTGGAGTCGAATAAAAGGGACTCCGTGACATCTTTTACCATTTCGGCCACGTAGCCACGACCATCAATGCGAATGAAACGGGAATGGACGAGATAGGTTTTGCCATTCAATATTTCGATTTTATAGGCTTGATCCTCTTTTTGAGAGGCGCGCAGCGAGGTGCAGTTTTCACAGCGGTCTTCTTTGCCCCAAACTTTGAAGCAGGTTCCGACCTTCACATCTTTGTCATCCAAAATCGAAACGACTTCCTTTTCAAAAGGATGAACTAAGCGAACGATATCATTGTCCCGGGCTTGCTCTCGGAGGTAGGATTCAGCTTCTTGTTTCGTAAAGTCCTTTTGCATGGTCTATTTCCTCTAAGGTCATGGAAACGAAAGGTTTTGGGGAGGACCCTTTCCCGAGGGTTTTTCTCCGTCAACGAACATAAGTATATCATAGGAAAGTAAAGCCAACTATCGAGAAAAGGCGACAAATGCTTCCTTGTTCTTCACAGTTTTATGGGCATCCTTAGCATTTTCAAGAGGTCGAATTAAGTTTGAAGGAAGTTTACCCGGGGGATTTTGCCAAATTAATGCCCAAAATCTCCGCAAAGTCCATTTGTTTCTATATCGAAGCCTTGCCCGAAAATCTCATGATGAAAAATTAGGAATCAGGATTTGCTTTTTTAAGAGCGTCTCGTTTTAGACGATAGGCGATGATTGGTGCGTCGCCCTGAATCAAGTTTTCGTTCATCTGCAATTCGCTCTTTTTTGGTAATTGGGTCAAGACGACTCGACGGTCTTGATGCAAGATGACCCGGTCGGCGACGTTGCCTAAATGCACCATCATTCCACCAAGAATCGGTGTTGGCAAAACGTTTTGATAAAAACGGATATAAATCATTGTGTGTTCATCGTCGATTGGCGCAAAAGCAGCCATGACGCGTATTTTCGGGGCAATTCGGTTTTGCCAAAGATTGGGCATTTGTAATTGAAGGCTGTATTTTTGATCAAAATTCGGGACTTCATCCGCCTTTAAGGGGCGTTGTCCTTGATCAAGGACATCATCGACATAATATGTCATGCGGTTGTCGTTCCAACGCATTAAGGGGCCGTTTACGATGGCCTTGCCTCCGCGGCCAATCGTTGTGCGGTGGACAAAGGGGAGATGGACGACATCGAGTTGGTTTTCTATAGCCCTCGTGTAATGGACGGACCAAACCTCTTTGCTTTCCGCGTAATGGAATCCGCGCAGGAGTTCGTCAAAGAAAGGAACCTCTTCGGGGGCTTTTTCATTGTCACCGTACCAAACGAAAATCAAACCCCCTTTTTCTTTGCAGACATAGGAACGAACTTTGAAGTTGGAAGTTACCGGAGATTTTTTCCCGTTGGCCGGAATCAGAGCCACCTTTCCGTCGGGGTCATATTCGAAGCCATGGAATGGACATTGTACCCGGCCGTTGAGAAGTTTCCCTGTACATAAAGAAGCCCCACGATGGCAGCAGCGATCCTCGATACAAGCCACTTTTCCTTCTTTCGTCCGGAAGAAGACGAGTTTCCTGCCGAGGCGCGTCACTCCATAAAGATGTTTCTTCCGCACTTCTCTAGAAGAAAGGACGGCGTAATATTGATTGAAAATCATGCTTAGCTCCTTCAAATTGGTGTTCTTTTCTTAAGGATAGCGCCCCAAAGGCGATCATTCCAAGGAGTTTCTTTTTCTGTCTTTTATTACGTCAATATATCGCTTCAAAATCGGCAGTTGAAGCGACTTTGATGAATGTAAAAAGCATTTTGGCGAAGAGAATTTAGAAAAAAGGAGAGGAAAACGAGTTGGAGTTTTTTCTCTTAAAACGTCAAAAAAGATCCTCATTGAAAAATCGAAATTTCGTAGGATACCCGTAAATAATTCGTATAAGGGAAGAATGGATTAATTTAGGGAAACTGAAAGATAAAATGCCTATGTAAGTATCAAAAAATGATATTTTTTTGTTCGTTTCCGTTCTTTGTCATGTTACAATACAGCCACATAGAGAAGGGGCTTGTTATGAAACAAAAACAACGCTCGCTCGAGTTTCTTCTTTCCTGTTTGGAAGGTCTAAACATTCGAGCAAAAAAGATTTTCCTATACTATCGTTTAAGCTGTGACGATGAGGTTGTGGGATGGTTTTCGGACGGCGTCCTTAAACTCCGCGATGTTGGCCTCGGGTATTTGCCAGGAACGATTTATCGTCCGGGGCCAGCGGCTCTGGTGAACGAAGTCCGAATTGAAGCCATCTATTTTGAGGCTGAATGGTTGCGAAGGGCCATCCTCGAAACGGCCGCCTATCAAAAGGCTCATCGTCGGATTTATCAAGCCTGAGTTTCTCTCAGCTTCGAAAGGCATTAGGGCGGAAAAGATCATTGTTCTAACTTGCTCTTTGCCCCCTGCTTGCCGATTTATCTTAGGCTGGGGATTTTTTCAGACTGTTGTCCTAAATGATGTCAATTTCGTTTTCAAATCCAAACTTGACTTCAAGGAAAATGGGGTTTGCAGGATATCGTTCCGATTGCATAGATAGCCGAAGGGATATCGGCGGCGGTTTCCTCAATTTTGTTATTGCTTCCAAGAGGAAGGGCTGCGAAACGATTTGCACATTTGCTTTCTGGGTTCAGACGATAGCGATTCCCCCCGTTTCTTCTTAAGATTCAAAATTTCATTTGCCATGCCTTCAAACTGTCTCGAGACTCAAAAGAAGAAATCCTTCAATCGGTAAAACGGGAATTGAACTAGTTTCCCATTTTATCGGGAAAAAAGGGCGAAAAGTAAGCAAAAGTAATTATTGGGTTTCCATATTTTTGTTTTTGCAAAATTTCATAAAATGGCGATGAAATGTATCCGCTTTCATAAAACTTAACTTTTAAAAAACAATAATTGCATCCTAAACAATTTCTGCGAAGGTAAAAAGCGGTTGATTTTCATAAAACAGACTTTTAAAATGCCCGTATATAGGAACCACTGAATATAGGCAGTGGGGGAGGAAAAATTCTATGAAGTCGCGCGTCTTTTTTGGTGCAACGCTGCTCATATCATGCATGGCGTTAGCCGGCTGTGGCAGTGTTGCTGCATCTAGCGGTGCCGCTGGAAGTAGTGGTGCTGCGAGTAGTCCGGCTGTCTCATCCGAAGCAAAGCTCGAGGATGCTCTCACAATCTATGGAGGATGCGAAGAGCCTTATCTCAAGGCGGTTGCCGAGGCGTTTGGGAAAAAATACAACGTCACTTGCAATTATCTCCGTCTCTCTTCAGGCGAAATTCAGTCCAAGCTCGAAGCTGAAGATGGCAACCCATCCGCCGATGTTCTCTTTGGCGGGACGACCGATCCTTACAACGCGTTAAAATCCGATAAACTTTTGGTCCAATATGCTTCGCCGAACGCTTCTCATATCACCGATGCCCACTTTAAGGATGCCGACAACTATTGGTATGGCATTTATAAAGGCATCTTGGGCTTTATGTGGAATAAGGACCAGATTGCCGCTGCTAAGGTTACAGCTCCGGCGACTTGGGATGATCTCATCAAAACCGATTATAAGAAAATGATCACTTGGTCGGCTCCGACGACTGCAGGAACCGCAAAACTCGTTGTCAACACCATGGTCCAAAAGAAGGCCAACGGCAAGAAGACGACTTACAAAGACGAAGCTGGTGCGACCCAGGAGTGCTATGACGATGCTCCAGCCATGGAGTACTTCAAGTCGCTCGATGCCAACACTGCCGAATACACCAAGTCTGGTTCGGGTGCTTCGAAGGCTGTCGGCAAAGGCGAATGCAAGATTGGCATTGGCTTCTTACACGATGTCATCACGCAGATCGTCGATAACAAATACACCACCATCGGTATGGCGGCTCCGAGCGATGGAACCGCGTTCGAGGTTGGGGCAACTGCGATTCTTAAAGGCTGCAAACACCCTGAGTTAGCGAAGAAGTTCATTGACTTCGCCTTAACTCCGGAATGCGTTGAACTTGGCGCGAAGAACGGATCTTATCAGTTCTTGGTCCTTGATAACGCGAAGCAACCGCAGGCTGCGATTGATGCCGGCTTGAGCACGGTCAAAGTCATGGACTATGATTTCGATGACGCCAAGAAGAACATTGGTCACTACGTTGAAGACTTCCAGAAAGTCGTCACGCTTCCGACGTTCTAATTCTTGATTGTTTAGAGAGGGGGACGTTCCTGTCTCCCTCTCTTTTGCCTTTTTATGAAGGAGGAATGACATGTCGACAAAACAATCCCGAAGCTTAAAAGTCAAAAAGTTTTTAGCGGACCCGATTACCATTGTCACGACCGTTGCGGTTTTCCTATTCTTAATGCTTTTTGTCCTTTACCCCTTGGCCATTCTTCTTAAAGACGGTTTTGCGACGAAGTATAAAGACTATACCTTTGATTCGTTTGTCTATATTTTTAAGTCGTTTAACTTTGGTAAACCGATTGTCACCTCGGTCATTATTGGTCTAGCGGTAGCTTTGGGCGCGACCTTGATTGGTTTGCTTTTTGCCTATGTTGACGTTTATGTCAAAGTCCGTTCGCCCATCATGCGTTGGCTTTTCAAAATCGTTTCCTTTTTGCCGCTCGTCTCACCTCCGTTCCTTGTCGCCATCGCCATCATTCTTTATTTCGGAGATACCGGTTTTATCACTCAGGGAGTTTTCCATTTGAATCTGAACCATCAACTTTATGGTTATCCCGGTATCATTATCGTTGAAATTATCACCTTCTTCCCGACGGTTTATCTCATGCTCTCGGGCTTGCTAAAAAACGTCGATCCTTCGCTCGAAGAGGCCGCCCGTGATATGGGCGCTTCGCGTTGGAAGGTGTTTAAGGATATTACGCTTCCGCTACTGGCGCCTGGCATCACCAACGCCTTCTTGGTTACCTTCATCGAATCCGTCGCTGACTTTGCTAACCCGATGATTATCGGCGGTTCGCTTGAGACCATGTCGACCGCGATTTATAACATGCTCAATGGTGGCAACACGAAAAATGCCCCGTATTATGCTTCTGCCATGTCGCTTGTTCTCTTGGGCATTTCCATGACGATTTTCTTCGTTCAGAAATATGTCTTTGAGCGCAAAACCGTTTCCACTTTAACGGGTAAAGCTTCAAGACAGAGAATGTTAATCGAAGACAAGAGCGTCACGATTCCTCTTTCGACCTTCTGCACGATCATCAGCCTTTTCGTCATCGTTCTTTATGGCACCGTCATCTGCTGTTCCTTCTGGGTTAACCTTTCGGATTACTCTTTCACCTGGGACAACTGGAAAACGGTCTTCTCAAGCGATGGTTTGGGAGCCTTGGGTTCCACGATGGAAACCTCACTTATCGCCGCACCAATAACGGCATTACTCTCGATGATTATCGCTTATCTGGTGGTTAAAAAGCGTGTGCCTGGGCGGGGCTTAATCGAATTCCTGTCCATGCTGGCCATGGCGGTTCCGGGCACCATTCTCGGTGTCGGGTTTATTCGTGGCTTCGTTAAAGGTCTTTTCCATACCGGCTGGATGCAAGGACTTTATGGAACGATTTGGATCATCATTATCGTCTTTATTGTCCGCAGCTTGCCGATTGGCACCAGGAGCGCCACGGCTTCGTTGAGGCAAATCGATAAGTCCATCGAAGAAAGCGCCTTCGATATGGGTGCTAATAGCTTCAAGGTCTTCACCAGCGTAACGTTACCCTTGGTCCGGGATAGCTTCTTTGCATCAATCGTGACCTCGTTTGTCCGCAGCGTCACCGCAATTTCTGCCGTCATCTTGTTGGTCACGCCGGAGCACAAGCTCATTACCTACGTTATTAATGAATTCGCTGGCAAAGCCGCTTATCCAACCGCCAGCGCTTATTCCACGATCTTGATGCTTGTCAGCGGCACGACGATTATCGCCATGAACTTAGTCATCAAGATTTTGACTGCCAATCGGGCGCCCAAAGATCATCACTCGAAACCCGAAGGCGGCGAAAAGGTCAAAGTTGATGCCATCAATGAAAAACAATCTCAGGAGGTTGAAGCATGAAAAAACTGGATTTGTCGAAGTGCAAATTTTTGAAAATGAAGACGAACGACGCCCTCATTTATTTCGACCACAAAGAGCCTAAGGGCGTTACTCTCAACCATGTGGGCAAGATTTATGAAGAGCCGAAAACCAAGCGCCATTTCTACGCTGTTAAAGACGCCAACATCAAAATTCAACCTGGTGAATTCGTGACTTTGCTCGGTCCCTCAGGATGCGGCAAAACCACGATTCTTCGTATGATCGCTGGCTTCGAAACGCCGGATGAAGGTGATATCTATCTCGGTGATACCGCGATTAACGCATTAGCTCCGAATGAACGCGATTCAGCAATGGTTTTCCAAAGCTATGCTCTTTTCCCGCACTATAACGTCTATGAGAACGTGGCTTATGGTTTAAAAATGCGTCGCCGGGTCGACGAAGAAGGCAACCGGACTCCCTTAAGCAAAGATGAGATCAAAGCCAAGGTCTCAGCGATGCTTGATCTTGTGCAGTTGAGCGGCATGGAAGAACGCATGACGAACCAACTCTCGGGTGGTCAGCAGCAGCGCGTCGCTTTAGCCCGCGCCCTTGTTCTCAATCCTTCAATCTTGCTTTTCGATGAGCCGTTAAGTAACCTCGATGCCAAACTCCGTATTTCGATGCGCACTGAGATTCGCGCCATTCAAAAACGCGTTGGTATTACGGCTGTTTATGTTACCCACGATCAAAGCGAAGCTATGGCGATTTCTGATCGAATCATCATCATGAACAAAGGTGTGATCCAACAAGTGGGTACCCCGACGGAGATTTACTATCATCCGGTCAGCGAATTCGTGGCCGACTTTATCGGCGAAGCGAACTTCCTTGAAGGGGTGGCGGTGGGAATCCCGAGCGCTGGCAAACTTCAGGTCGAAACGGAGCATCAACGCTATATCGTCGATAATTTGGGCAATTTGAAGCAGAGTGACGAAGTCAAACTCGTCTTGCGTCCAGAGTCGGTTCACCTCGATGATGGCAAAGGCATCGCCTGCAAAGTCGAAGTCTCGACTTTCATGGGTTCTTACCAGCTCTATCACGTGAGGGTTGGAGAAAATCTTTTAAAGATTACCGAATACAATCCGCGCGGCAAAAAAATCTATGCGATTGGCGATACGGCTCACTTGGCCTTCAACGAGATTGACGTCCACATCCTGCCGAAACACGCTCCGGTCAATAACACGATCTATCTCGAAAAATAATGCTGTGATTTCCTTTAATAAGCCGAGAGAGCAAGCTCTCGGCTTTTCTTTAATTTAAAGGGGTTTTGCTGGCGTTATTAACGGATTTCATCTGAGAGGGCGAAGTCCCCTTTAACAATCCATCCCGCTTTGCGGAATAAGAGATCGATGAAGAATGTGAGGACGATGGGTGCGAGGACGCAGACAGCTAAGACTTCAAGAATTTTGATAGGGTCATAAGCCATAACATCGAAAGTATTGAGAAGACCGACGAGGCCGCTTGTCCCCATCCCAGCGCCGACCGAGTCGGTCTTAAACGAAAGAAGAACGGCGAAGGGAGCAAGGAGGACGCTAACGATGATTGTCGGAAGCCAAATCAATGGCTTTTTGACAATGTTTTTGAATTGGAGCATCGAGGTTCCGAGCCCAACGGCTAGAACGCTGCCCCACTTGTTATCGTGGGCCGTGTGAACAGCAAAGCCCACCATTTGAGAGCAACAGCCGATTAAGGCGGCTCCGGCGGCTAAAGGCACCGAACCGATATTGATGGCAACGCAAATGGCGACCGAAGAAATCGGAGCGGTCAAGGCCATGCCGACGAGAAGAGAAACTAAGATGCACATGAGGTAAGGCACGGCATTGAAGCTCAACTCAATGAGTTTACCAATCCCGACGGTAACGTAATGAACCCAATAGGAGAGCGTGTAAGTGAAAGCCATCGCTAAAGCCAGAGCTAAAAGCGGAATCAAGATCAAATCCACCGGCGTTCTTTTCGGGTGGAGATAGCGAACAGCAACATAGGCGATTAAAGCAGAAACATAACAGCAGAGGGGATCATTAATAACAATAATGCCGGGCTTAAAGAAATCGAAAGCGAGATTGCCTAAGGCCCCAGCAGCCATTAAGGAAACGAGTTGAACTCCCGTCAGCTTTAATGAGAGGGCAACGCCAAGGCCGATTCCGGCGCCCATTAAACTTTTGATGACGTTAGCGATGGTGCCGATTGAATCGAGATAAGGGATTTTGGCAAATAAACCGATAATCGTTCCAATAATCAGGGTGCCAAAAAGCCCGATGGCCATGCCGTTCGTGGTGGTGGCAAAAAAGCTCTTGGCGCTTTGAAAAAAGACTTTGATCCGTGGATTCTTGGATTCGGGAGAGATGGTTTTGTCAGGGTCCATGGGGATAAAAAAGTATAAAAGAGAGTAAAGCGGAACGCAATCCCTGCTTAAAAAGCTGAAAGAAAAAATTTCCATAACGATCCGCCAATGTATTACGGAAAATCTATGGGTAATCGAAGGATATCAAATGGATAAAGCAGATTGAAAAGCGCTTGTAGATGAAACTGAAACGAAGAATGTCGATTGCAAGCAGAGGACGTATGGCGTGGACAAATTACATTTCGTTTTGTTGAACTTTCTTTTGATATGCTCTCGGAGAACAACCTTTACTGCGACGGAAAAGTTCGCTGAAATAAGAAGGCGAGTCCAAGCCGACGTTCGATGCGATTTCGCTCATATTCATTTCCGATTCTTTTAAAAGATCCGTAGCTTTTTCAATCCGAAACGCGTTGAGATAGACAATCGGGGAAGAATGAAGATAATCGTGAAAGAGATGAATGGCATAACTGGAGCCAATCAATGCGGCGGATGCGATATTTTCAACGCTGATCTTTTCTTGATAATGCGAATAAAGGAAAGTCAGCATTTTCTTTAAGAGAAGCGTTTGTCCCGTTGAAGGCATCGTCAGCGTTTTTACTTGCCCTCTCAAAGAAAGGAAGTTCGCCCAAAACGAATAGAGGTGGCTTAGAAGAAGCAAAGGAGAAATGGGTTTCTTCTCTTCATCGAGCGAGAGCATCGTCATTAATTCGTTTTTCATAAGGGGGGAGCGTTGTTTAGGCAAGACGATGTAAGGGAGGTTTTCTTCGGTGGTTAAGGGATCAAGATAACTGCTTTTGATAAAAGAATTTGGCGAGAGCAGTGACGGCATGAAGACCAAACAGACATAGACGCTATCTTCACCATCGGGGCTGAAACCATAATGAAGAGTCTTCGAATTTATGAAGATGATGTCGCCTTCATTAAGCTGAACGATGTTCCCGTTGACGAAATAAGCCGGTCGCCCCTTTTCAACATAGAAGAATTCCATCTCCTTATGCCAATGACAGAGAACTCGTTTTTCCGAATAATTGGAAAGAGCGCTCCTGATTAGAAAAAGAGGAAAGGCGGGATTCTCGTAATGTAAGATTTCCGATTGATCGGGGAGAACGGTGATACTTTCCATAACGCTAGTATAAAGCAAATAGCAGTATTGTTATACTTTTAGGCAGAAAAGAGAAAGAAACAAACTCAAAAAAGCATTATCGTTTTGCTGTGGAGGAAAAAGACATGAATCAGCAAAGCAACTCTCAAGCCCGACCCTTTCCTTTTATGGCTGCCTTTTTTTCGACGCCAAAATGGGGCACTTTCTTTTATTACGCGAAGAGTCGAGAAGAACTCATAACGATTTTTGAGGCGCTATTGGATTTAGGCTTTGCGGTTATCGAGCAGCCCCACGAACTTTTCTCTGATGCGTTTTTAGCAAAAATGATGGACAATAAGGGGCGGGAAATTCTCTTAAAAAGCCGTTAAAACCCCATTGGATTTTGCAAAACGGACTTGATTTACTTCATCAAAAGGATGAAACAACATGCGTATCTTGTTATTGGCTTTGATCTATATCGCCTTTATCTCCTTGGGCCTTCCTGATGGCTTATTAGGGGCGGCTTGGCCCTCGATGTATCAAACGTTGTCGGTCCCTCTTTCTTTCGCTGGCTATGTGACGATGGTTATCGCGGGAGGCACGATTATTTCTTCCCTGTCATGCGATCGGATTTCTCGAAAATTATCAACCCAATGGATTCTTGTGATCAGCGTCGCCCTTACGGCGATTGGCATTTTTGGTTTCTCCTTTTCGACAGCCTATTGGCAACTTTGCCTTTGGGCGATTCCCTATGGCTTAGGAGCGGGGGCGGTGGATAGTTCTCTCAACAATTATGTGTCGCTTCATTACAAATCTCGTCAGATGTCGTGGCTCCATTCTTTTTGGGGCGTTGGCGCGACCGTTGGTCCTTACATCGTCTCACTCTGCTTAGGCCATTCGATGGGCTGGGAATGGGGCTACCGCGTCGTTGCCTTTATTCAAACCGGTCTTGTCGTCATCTTGTTGTTATCGGAGCCGCTGTGGCGGCTCAACGCGGAGGTGGCTCATAGCGATGAAAATCTTTCCGAACGTGAACACTTGGGCTTTTTCAAAACTTGGGGTCTTCCGGGTGCCGCTTTTGTCTTCTTATCGTTCTTCGCTTATTGCGCTTTAGAATCAACGGCCGGCCTCTGGGCCGCTTCGTATTTCGTAATTTACCATGGTCTCAGCCCCGAGAAAGCCGCCTCCTGGGCTTCATTATTCTATTTAGGCATCGCTGGAGGGCGGTTCCTGGATGGCTTTATTGCCAATCATTTTGGCGATCGAAAAATGGTTCGAATGGGTCTCATCCTGCTGGGAATCGGCTTGATTGTTCTTTCGCTTCCCTGGGGCGAATATACCCCGCTCGTTGGCCTTCTGATTGTCGGCTTGGGCTGCGCTCCGGTTTATCCGAGTTTAATTCATGAAACCCCGATCAACTTTGGCCGAGAACATTCTCAAGAAGTTATCGGCATTCAAATGGCGACCGCTTATGTTGGTTCTACTTTCATGCCGCCTTTATTCGGCTTGCTCGTCAAAGTCATTCCAATGGAATGCTATCCGTATTATTTGATGGCGTTCTTCGCCATCTTAGTTACGATGAGCGAAGGGCTGAATCACGCAACCAAAGAACGTTGGCTTGAGCAAAAACAGGCCCACTAAGTGAAAAGCCCGCAAACCCCGATTCAATCAATGAGCATTAGCGGAGTTACTGGCAATATAAATTCGGCGTGTAGCTCAGGAAGGGTTATCAGTAATATAGACTCGCTTGTCGGCAAAAGCAGGGTTATCAGTCACGTAAACCCAATCATCCGCTTCGGCTCCGTTTTGGCTCATGTAAACCCATTCGTCGGCTTGAGCGGAATCGTTCACGATGTAAACCCACATGGTTTTGGCCTCTTCAACTATCTTAACGCGAATCATCTTCGAGGGCTTGGAAAGACTTCAGCTAAGAAAAATGAATTCTTCGAGACAGATGGCCAGTTCTTGTTCGTCATTATGGAGGTGGGGATCAAGAAAGCCGCTATCGAATAGTAGACTGCCATTTTCATCGAATTGCTTAAAGCGGAGCGAGAGAGAATCGTTGGGCTCGTGAGGGAGGACAATTTCGCCTCTCGTGGGGAAGAAAGACTGGACATAGGTGTGATTGCCCCAAGTATGGGGATGCCAGAGTTGAGGTTGTTTTTTATATAGCAACACTTCACAACGACTTACTTTCTCATTTCCGTTTTTGTAGGTCAGGAGATAACTATTGCGTAGGTCTTTGATCCGAGGGGCGATGGCTTTCAAGGTTTCTTTTCGTCCGGGGATCGCTCGAAAAGCCAACGTGAGGAAGCGCGGAGCTTCCTCTTGAGTACTGAAACTAATTTGTTTGGGGGCGTGCTGAAGGTCGACATCGAAAGAGGCGTAGTTGCCTTCCAGAGTTGCTTTGAGGTGTTGACCATCCTCTTGATCGACGAGGAAATGATCGAAGCGCTTTTCTCCAACGAAGATAACGAGGAGATGATTTTTTCCGGATCGATATAGAAAGGTCACCTCCCCTCCTTGGGGAACGGCCTCCTCTAAGTCCGTGGGTTCTTCCTCGACGAGGCGAGAAGCGCCAGGACGAAGAACGAATTTGATTTTCCGTGCCGAAAAGGCGGCGCTATAGGCCTTAAATTTATCCATGGCGTTCTCCTACTTGCTGATAACGGGTTCTTTTTTCTCGTTGATTCTAATCATGTCTTTGGCGACGCGATAGAAGAAGCTGGTTTTGGCGGTGTCTTTTTCAAAAGAAGGACTGCCGGGGACAAAGAGGTTGGTCCGTTCCGGATAGACAAGATTACTGTAATAAGCTCCTTCGTCGATTAAGGCGATGATGAAGCGGTAGTAGTTCTCCGCGCTGGGATTGAGTTCTTCGAGGGTGGCGTTATAGACGCCTTCCGCCCGTTTGCGGCGCTCCACTTCGATGTTGTGGGCTTTCTCTTCGTCCTTTAAGCCGAAGATGCCCGGATGGATTTCGTCTTGGGGTAGTGATTTGACCGCTTCGATGTCTTTTTTGGCGTTGACTAGGGCAAGCTCAAAGAGGTCCCAGTCATCGAGCTCGGTAGCATCGAGAAGCTGAATCTCATTAGCGCATAAGCGCTTTAGAACATCCTTGGCCTTCTTCGCCACCAAGCGTTCATAAATAACGCCCAAAGAACCATCGCTATTCTTTTTGAAGCAGTTCATGTCGATGCCGCCATCGATGATGGTGGGCAAAATCCCATCGTCATAAGCGATGGCCAACCCCTCGAGGTATTTGCGGCAGGCGCTGACCATATCTTTTGCCGAGGCATTGAGGGCGAGGGCTTTCTCATAGGCGTTGATCTCTTTTTCGATGGCTTTATCGCCGTCGGATAAGACGCTGCCCGTCATGAGATAATCGATGGAGATGTTGAAGTATTGGCATAAGGATATGATTTGAGTCATATCCGGGGTGCCATCGCCATTCTCCCACTTGGAGACGGCTTTGTCGGTGACGTTCAAACTCTTGCCAAGTTCGGCTTGGCTGAGTCCCTTCATCTTACGTAAAAGGGCGATGCGTTCATTGATGGACATGGATTTGTTCCTCCTGGCTATACTCTACGGAAGCGAGAGAGACTTTGGCAAACTACTCTACGAAGAGTTTATCTCAAAAAGAAGGAATCAAAATAAAAATTTATCCACGGATCGTGGAGTTAACGGAAAAACCTCGATGTCATCGATTCTTATTTTGATGGGCTTTTTGCGGGGGGTTTTGAAAGAAGGGATAAGAATTATCGCTTTTTTAAGCGACATTCGGCCAACCGGTCACGTAAGATTTTCGAATCCAAAGGAAGGCCATCAGGGAAATTAATGGCGTAAATCATCTCGCGGACCGCAACAAAATCTTTAATGTAATCTTCAATTGTCGCGAGTTGTTCAGGGCTTGGATGGTTAAAGTATTCATCCATGAAGGCTTGATAGAAGAGATGGCGGTGCGGCGTGTCGATTTTGGTGATGTGGGCGATCAGTTCGGCTGGTTCATCCATCTTATAGAAACAATAGACTTGGCAGAGATCGTTATAAGGCGAGCCAATCGAGACGTCGCCCATATCGATGAACATCAGTTCGTTATCCGAAAGCATGGTATTGCCAGGATGGAAATCACCGTGGACAATCGTGGTGGCCTCGGGCAAGCCCCTCAGCATCCATGACTTCATCATGCTCGCTTGGCGTGAGCCAAGTGGTCCGTTTGAAGAAATCAAATCCCAATAGTCATCCGTTTTGCGGGGGAGGCGGCTATTTTTGCCATCGATGGAATGGATCTGTTTGGCCAGCTTGGCGAAGGTGACGGCATAATCCGCGATATGATCTAAATCATTCTTCATTAAGCTAACGAGGTCTTTGGCGTGGAGCATCTCAAAGAGAATGCCAACGCGGTCTCCCACCTTAACGAGATCATAAGAAATCGGGGTTGGCACGCCTAAGACGAAGACGCGCTTGGCGTTATCTTTCTCTTTGAGGATCATGCCCAAATCCATGGTCGACTTATAAAGCTTCAAGATGGTTTCGTCATTCACTTTGTAGACATCCCCGCACATGCCACTTCCAATCACAGGTAGACCCGTGACATCGAATTCTTTGAAGGGTGGACGGATATCGACAAGCTCGTTAAAGCCCGTCATCTGGAACACTTCCATCAAGGCTGGCGAGGCGTTGGCTAACGTTAGTTTCTTTTCTTCGCTAACAAAGCGTTTGTTTAAAAAGAGAAAGACCCGGAGACCAGCGCTCGAGACATAATCCACTTTGGCGAGGTCAATGAGAAGCGAATCATACGAGGGGTTGGTGTCAAGGGCGGAAATAACCGCAGCCCGAAAGTCGGGGGCGGTGGAAGAATCGATTCGTCCCAAAGCCAATACGCTCAACGAGCCTTTGGCAAAAAGCGTTTTTGTTTCCATGGTGTTTGCTCTTTCTTCTAGTGAAGAATACTTGTCGTACTTTAACTTTTGTCGATACGGCGAAGGTATTGCAACCCCCTCATTTTCGCCTTGGACAAAGAAAAAGCGGACATTCTCGAGGAGAACATCCGCTGTAAAGCAAGGGGGAAAATTAAATTCCGAGGGCTTTTTGCAAAGCTTTCGAGAGATTCATAGCCTTCGCGTGAAGACCCTGATCCTCTTTGGAAACCGCTTCGACATAGAACTTAATCTTCGGCTCGGTTCCTGAAGGACGAACCGCAATCCAAGAGCCATCATCGAAGAAGAGACGAACGACTTCTTCTTGCGGGAGCGTCAACTTTTCTTTCGTGCCATCTTGGTTGAGGGCGATGCCTTTTTCATAGTCCTCAATTCGGACAATCCGGTAGCCTTCGATTTCTTTCGGGGGATTCTCGTGAAGTTCATCCATCATCCCCTTCATCTTGGCGGAGCCTTCCGACCCTTCGAAATAAATCGAATCGGTTGTGGTCTCGTGATAGCCGTATTTCTTTTCCAGATGGACGAAAGCGACATCGAGCGGGATACCTTTAAGGTGATACCATAACGCCATTTCGCAATAGAGAAGAATGGCTTGAATGCCATCTTTGTCCCGAACGAACGGAGCCACTAAGCAACCATAAGATTCTTCGTAGCCAAATTCGAAGGTCGGACCATTGCCTTTATCCTCGTAATAGCCAATCCGATCACCGATATACTTGAAGCCAGTCAGGAAGCTTTCGTTCTTGAGACCATAGTTCTTGGCGATCTTCCGTCCGAGATCCGAAGTGACGATGGTGTCGTACATCACCCCATCGGCGTGAAGCTTGCCTTGGCGTTTTCTTTCGGAGAAAAGATAATCGATGAGCAAGGCGCCGGATTGATTGCCCGTTAAGCGTTCATAAGTGCCTTTGCTCGAAAGGAAGGCAATTCCGCAGCGGTCGCCATCGGGGTCGGTCATAACGGCAACGTCAGCTTTGACCTTCTTGGCGAGTTTGATCGGTTCAATCCAAGCGTCATCCATTTCGGGGTTCGGCGAAAGAGTGCCTGAGAAATCAGGATCGTGGGTGCATTGACTTTCAACCGGGATGATCTCATAACCGCAATCTTTGAAAACGCGGAGGGCGTTTTCTAAAGAAGTGCCATGATTCGGGGTATAGACGATTTTGAAATTCTTTTTATCTAAATTCGGATTGACCTGAACCGCTTCAACCGCTTTGACATAATCGTCATCGACTTTGCTCGGGAGGATGACAGTTTTGCCTGGGCGAGAGGCTTTGGGGGTCTCGACTTCGAGGGGATCAGGCAAACTGGCTAAGATATCCAGCATCGGTTGAATCTTTTCCGGAACCAACTGGCAGCCTTTATCGTCATAGACCTTATAACCGTTATATTGCTTCGGGTTATGGCTGGCGGTGATCATGATACCGCCGACGCCTTTGACGTAGCGGACGCCATAGGAGAGTTCAGGGGTCGGGCGTAAGGAATCAAAGAGATAAGCATTGATGCCCATCTCATTCAGAATCTGAGCGCATTCCTCGGCATAATCGCGACTGTGGTGGCGGTTATCGTGAGAAATCACGATGCCTTGTTTTTTAGCATTGGGGTATTGCTTTAAGACCATTTCGCCCATGGCGATGGTGGCCCGCTTGACCGTGAAAGTATTCATCCGGTTGGTGCCAGGACCGAGAATGCCCCGCATGCCGCCGGTGCCAAACTGAATGTCTTGGAAGAAGGCATCGTCTTTTTGTTTCGGATCCATCGCTTCGAGAAGGCGCTTATCTTCGGCACTGACTTTGCTCGATGAAACCCACTTTTGGTAGTTGACGTCCACAGCGTTCATATGTTCTTCTTTCCGGTTCAGGTGAACCTTGGCTTTTTTCATACTATCACATTTTACCCTTTGGGGGACTCTTTCTCCTTGTTTTCCTCCGAGGGTTTGGAAAAGAAAGTAGCCAGAGCATGATAGAGCAAATTGGGGTCGATTGGCTTCGAGAGATGCCCGTTCATTCCATAGGCATCAGCTTTGGCGATGTCGCTCGTGAAAGCGTCGGCGGTTAAAGCAATAATGGGTACTTTCTTCGCGTCTTCCCTCTCGAGCGAACGGATGGCTAAGGTCGCTTGATATCCATTCATCTTTGGCATGCGAATGTCCATGAGAATCATGTCGATGGTTTTCGGTTCGCTTTGGCTAAAGAAAGCCACGCCTTCTTGACCGTCTTTCGCCAACAAAACATGGATGCCTTGTTTCTCTAACAAACGTTTGGCAATCTCTTGATTGAGGACATTATCTTCGCAAATCAACACTCTTTTGCCTTTAAGGATGGCTAAATCATTTTCGTTCAAAGGCTTGTTGTCTTGGTCATGCACTTTCCGCTCATCGACGGTGGGGAAATTGAAAACCAATGTGAATTTCGTTCCTTGGTGAAGCTGGCTTTCGCATTGAATTGTTCCGCCCATAAGTTCGACCAATTTTTTCACGATGGATAAGCCTAACCCTGTGCCCGTTTCTGGCGAAGAATTGGTTTGCGATTCTTGAGAAAAAGGCTCAAACATTTTGGTTTGGAATTCGGGGCTCATACCAATGCCATCGTCTTGAATTTGCGAAGTGACTTCGATGATTTGGCTTGGAAGCATTCGCTCCTGAATATCGAAACGAATGTGACCGCCTTCTGGCGTATATTTGACGGCATTCGAAAGCAAATTGAAATAAATCTGGTTAATTCGAAGCTTATCAGTGAGAGGAACAAGATGGGTTTCTTTTTGATTGAGGGCGCCGCTCGTGAAAGTGAAGGTTTGCTTTTTGCTTTCGACAAGCGGGCGGATGACGGCTTGGATATAACCTTCGAATTCCGAATAAGGATACGGCTCAAGATGAAGCTCGATTTTGCCGCTTTCAGCTTTTGACATATCCAAAACGTCGTTGATGAGTCCTAAGAGGAAGGCAGAAGAGGTGTCGATTTTTTGGAGATAGTCTTTCGTCACTGGTGGGTTATCTTCTTGCTGGGCCAAATAAGTCATGCCCATAATGCCGTTTAATGGCGTTCTTAAGTCGTGTGACATCGTCGAAAGGAATTCGCTTTTGGCAGCGGAAGCTTTATCCGCTTTTTCGTAGGCCAAGGTCAGTTTTTTATTGAGGCGGTGTCCGCGGATAAGGAATGTGACAAGGAGAGCGACAATTAACAAAGAAGCGATAAGGGCGAATAGCGTCATGCCATTATTGGCCATGTAGTCGCTGATGGTGTATTGAGGAGTCACAATGCTATCGGCGGCAATTAACGAGGTCAAAGCGCTAGCAGGAATGGCACCGACAGCTTTTTGCAACGCTGAGAAAAGAAGAGGATCTTCATTCGTGGTGACTCCAATGCAAACGCTGTAATCGAGTTCGGGCTTCGTGAAATAAGATAAGCTTCGGTATTTAGCATGATACGAAACTTGCTCATAGGCCAAAGTCCCCATAGCGGCGGCATCCACTTCGCCCGAAATCACCGCGGAGATGCAGGCCTCATCATCGACGTAAGAGATGGCTTCGTAGCCCAGTTTTTCCAAGCGTCCCTTGAGGTATTTTTTTCCAACGCGATAGGCGATTTTTTTCGCATTGCCTCCTAAATCAGGCTTGCTGACAAAACCGTATGTGAGGCTCATGTAGGGATTGGCCAAGCGAGCGTTGAGTGTCACCCCATAAGAAAAATCATCCGGGACTTGAGCGCAGAGTTCGCTTTTGCCTGCCATGAAGAGAGTGAACATCTCTTGGAAAGTGCCATAGACTTTGTAATTAAACTTTAACGGCATTTTCGTTTGGAGGAGTGAAAAGTAATCTGGCAATATCCCTTGCAAAACGCCATCCTTTTCGTAAGCGATTGGCTTCTCGCCAGAGGTAACGGCAATGGTAACCGATTCTTTTTTCGCCAAATAATTGGCTTCATCTTTCGTCAAAGCGACATTGCGACCTTTGCTGCTATCCTCAAAATATTTTTCGTAGAGGCGGCTTTGCAAGGAGGGGTCAGAGGATTGGATCGCGTTGAGGGAACGGTTGAGTTCATCGAGGATCTCACTCTTCGTATTAGAAACCGTGAAATAGAAGGGGTTCGGTTCCCATTCGGAAATAATCCGATAATCTTGTGATTTAGCGGTATTGATCAGCGTGACGGCATCGATGTCGCCACGATCGAGGGCAGCTAAGGCCGTATCGTCGCTCGAATAACATTGATAGGTATATTGAAAGGAATTATTGGTGGCTTTCTTCGATAATAAGCCTTCGCGGAAGTCGCTGATAATGCCACCGATCTTCATGCCATTGAAAGCGGAAAAATCATCATAGTAATACCGCGTATCGTTGTCGCGAGTAACCAAATACATTTGGCTCGAGATATTCGGATAATCGCTGAAGTTATAACGGCTTAACCGCTCCGTGGTCTTGCCGACGTCGCCCAAAAGATCAATTTCGTGATTGGCCAATTTGGTTTCTAGGTCAGCCCAGTCGCCAAAAGTGTA